>Ga0310695_10003716_pt1 | contig 29412 bp, 24 predicted proteins | sample RumenRJG_04DNA_FD_203882 | JGI IMG/M metagenome (GOLD analysis project Ga0310695, IMG submission 203882) | Bovine rumen microbial communities from Lethbridge, Alberta, Canada - RJG_04 (v2) (version 2) | ecosystem: Host-associated > Mammals > Digestive system > Stomach > Rumen | place: Canada...
GGAAGCGTTGCGCTGTGCCACGTCGCTGCCGCCGATGAAGTCGTCGTTGCTGCAGCTGGCGAGCACTATGCCCGCAACGGCTGCAAGAAGAATTCTAAAGTTTTTCATAATTGCTATTAGTTAATAATTAAATGTTATGGTTCTCTCGTTCCCTTCATTCCCCCCTCGGGAGAAGGCAAGGGATTGTTTCTTTCCTCTCTTCTCTGTCTTTTGTCTTTTTCTTTAATCCGTTAATCTTTTAATCTTTTAATCTTTTAATCTTTTAATCTTTTAATTTTTTAATCTTTTAATCTTTTAATTGTTTATATGTGTCACATCTCTATTTCGTGTGTGCCTCCGTCCTGGAATTCCTCCACCACGGCATCGAAGCCCGAGCCGCCGCTACGGCGGGGTATGGGCACGGTGTCAATGTCGAGTTCCACCGTTATCACGCCGCCGCGGTAGTGGTTGCGCACCTGCTTGGTGACGTCAAACACCAGAGTAGAGTCCATTCCGTTGCTGAACATCATCGTCACGTCCATGTAGTGGTGTACCTCGTCGGCTACTGCCGACCGTCCCGGCGTGGTGTGGCCGTTGTGACCGCACAGTCCGAAGCTCATCAGCTTGCCGCCGATGATGTCGGCCTGCCTGCCGCCCTTGTTCAGGTTCTTCTTCATGCGCGCGTTATAATATATGGTGATGGGGTCGCTGCCTGCGATGCCGCTGTTCACCGATGTCGAACGCGCCATTCCCGAGAGGTCGCACCGTCCGTCGATGCCCGTCACGCGTCCGTGGTTGTTGTAGAGTATCACCTGCGTGAGGTAGATATACGTGAGCGGTTGCAGCTGCATGGGTATCACCGTGTAGCGGTCGCGCCACCCCAGGTCCCAAGCGCCGCCGGCCTGGTCGCGGTCTACGTCGATGGCTTGGCGGTAGGCTGAGAACAGAGCCTCTGGCTCGTAGAAGGCGCGCACATACTGTGGTGCCTGATAGCGCGAGGGGTGCAGGCTCTGGTTGGTGCTCGCCGTCACCTCGCTGTAGTCGGCGGCCTCGTCGATGACGATGCTCTGGATGCCGTCGGGCGTGAACACCTCGTTCCACACCAGCGCGTCCCAGAAGCCCCATGTGTAGCCCGTGCGGTGGCTGTAGCCCTCCACGGTGTGGGGCACCATCGACAGGTGAGGCCCCATTGCCACCTCGCCGGTGTAGTAGCGGCGGAGCTTGAACACCGAGGGATAGGTGTACTCCACCTCGCCCGACAGCTCGCGGTCGTCGTCGTCCCAGCCGTAGTACCACTCGTCGCGCCAGCGGTAGCCAGCCACGTCGTCGTAGTTCCAGTAGCGGTCAAGCTCCAGGTCGGGCAGCAGGAACTGCAGCTCTATCTGCCCCGTGGCATAGAGGTGAAGGTCGGGTTCCCTCACACACGACGTGCCCACCGTGGCTGCTATGGCCATGATGATGCCCACCGTCGTCGTCAGTGCCGCGCGCAGGGGCTTCGGGGGATTGCTGTTGTGTGCTCGTCGTGTCATGGCAGTGGACTTATCTCGTATGACTTCAGGCTCACGCCGCGCTTCTGTATGCGGCGGAACAGCAGGTCATAGCTCAGTGTTATACCTATGCGCGTGGGGCCAAACCAGCTGAAGCGGTACTGCCGCTTCTTGAACAGCTCGGGCTCCAGGGTCCACTTGTAGTAGTACAGGTGGTCGCGGTAGTTCGGATTCACGGGGTTCTCGTACTGGTAGGGGTCGTACTTGCATACGAACACTCCGGCCTGGAGACCCACCTCGAGGCGCCAGCGGCTCTTGCGGCCCAGCTGCTTCACGAAGCCGATGCCCACGCCGGCACCAACGCCTTCGCCAACCCAGCCGCGGTTCTCGTCGAAGCAGATGCCGAACAGTCCCAGATGGCCGTAGCCCTGAAGATAGAGGCCGCGGAAGGCTGCGCCCTGACCCGGAGGGTTCTTCCTGATGTCGCCCGAACGCAGGTAGTAGCGTGCCTCCACCTGGTAGTTGCGCACCTGAAAGTATTTGTGGGCCCAGTAGTCTTGCCACCACGGGCAGTCGAACGATGCACCGTAGGTGAAGTGGCCGTGCTTGGGATAGTACTCCACAGCCACGTTGGGCAGCGGACAGTAGCGGTTGTAGCCGGGCATCCACACACCGTAGAACAGCAGGTTGGTCTTCACCGACAGCAGCTCGCGGCGTGCAAGCCTTGTCTGCTCGCCCGGAGTATTCAGATTATTCTGATTACTCAGATCACTCAGAGTACTCTGAGTGATCCGACCGCTCTCTTTCTTAGGCTCCTTCTGGTAGAATATCACCATTCGCGCAGCTCGCAGCACGGGGAAGTAGTCGGTCTGCAGCCGCTGCCACAGCAGTCCGAAGTGTTGCTCCATGAGCACCTTCTTCAGCTCCTCGGTGCGGCCCTGAGGCAGGTAGATGGCGCACAGCTTGCTCACAAGCCCGTAGTCGCGGTCGTTGCGCTGGCGCATCATGTGCAGCAGGGTCTGATAGTCCTCGGCCTCGCTCTGCATGTAGAAGCTGCCGTCGGGGACGTTCGTCGTCAGACGCGAGTTCACGAAGTCGTAGAGGGCCTTGGCACGTTCCTGCCCCAGCCACACGTTGAACTTGCGCGGACCCTCGGGCGAAGCCGCGCCGCGCAGCACTATGCGCAGCAGGCGCAGGCTGTCGCTGTTGATGCGTGGCAGCACCTCGTTCTCAAGCTCGGCAAGAGTCTTGTCGCCTATGGGCAGGCGCGTGTCGCTCACGGGGAACACCACGGCGGCGGCCATGTCGTAGAGCTGTTCGGCACTCAGATGCGGCATCTCACTGCTGTCGGCTGCAACGACATACGTGTATCGTTTGCTTAAAGCAGTGTCCGCTGCAAGGCTGTCGCCCGCAGTGGGGCGCATAGGAAGGGATGTGCCCATTGCCACCGTGCAGCTTAATATCAGAGCTGTGAGAGCCGTTGTCATCTTTCCGTTCTAGTCTCAATTTTCGTTTTCTATGTGGTCGGCGACAGGCTTCGCCGACGCGATAGCCCGTAAAAAGCGTGATGTGTAGTTTGGAACTTCCGCGAAGGGAGTTTTACCTACCTATATGTAGTGTAATGCGCCCGCCTCTGTGAGCCTTTGGCGCAGGGGTTCGTGCTAGTTTTTTCTAATAGGTTTACAATCAACGCTCGCATGAGCTTGTCTTTAATCGTATTATATGCCGCAAAGATATATATAAAGTGTATTACTTGTGTAGTTATTTAACGTTACCCCCCCCTATTTTAATAAACTTTAACTAAAATAGCAACCTTTCACTAAACTTAAATCAAGTATTAGATATTCCCGAATCTCTGAGCCTGCATCTTTTTTGTAAGGTGGAAATGCGGCTCGCGGAAGTTGCCACTGTGCCGCTTATAGGCATACAGTGGCGGGATAATAAGCGAGAAACGCTTATTCGGATGTCCTTTCCTTAAACTTCCTCGCCTTGCGCACATCTCTCAATCCCCCCCAACAGCTCCCCTCAGCCCACCAGAAGATGCCCTTGTGTTCTGCTGGGCTCCTTTTGTGTTCTGTTGGTTCCCTTTTATGTTCTGCCGGATTTGCAATCCGCCTGAACATGGGGCTGTGGTGGGCTTGTAATATGACTCATATTGATCGGTAATATGACTCATATTACTTGTCCTCCACAGTCACCCAAGAGGGGGAGGAGGTAATTATTCATTATTCATTGTTCATTATTCATTAACCAATATGGCCCATATTGGTCGGTAATATGGCCCATATTGGTCAGTAATATGACCCATATTACTTTGTCGTAGCTGCGTGGTTGCGTGCTGCGAAAAAATAAATTACGTAATCGTTTGCGCAATTTGTTTTGCCGCTGAGGGCAAGCAGAGGGATGTGCATTGTGGAAAGTTTATATCTTTGCTTTGTTTAGTGGCTCAGCATGGCTGCTGACTGCGCTACAGTAATGTGTTAGCTGATACCTGCTATGGAAACATTGCCCCACCTTATATAATATATAGACAGCTCGGGGCGAGCAGAACAAACAAGTATTACATCGGAACGAACATTTTTTTATTTATTAACATCAAAACAATAACTATTATGAGAAAACGATTATTTACTCTTCTCTTAATGCTATGCCCGCTATTGATTGCGGGAATGGCAAGCGCAGTCACGTACAGCGTGGCAGGAAGTAGCTCTGCTTTGTTCGGAGCGAGCTGGGATCCGGCCAACACATCTACAGACATGACCTCCACTGACGGTGTTAATTACACTTTTACAAAAGAAGGTGTCACTCTTTCAAAGGGTACTATTGAGTACAAGGTTGTGGTTGACCATTCTTGGGGCACAGCCTATGGAAAGGAAGGTGGAAATGATAACGCAACTTACACTATAAGTGAGGACGGTGTTTACGATGTTGTTGTCAGCTTTAATGCAGAAACTCATGTTCCGAGCATGGAAGCCACGAAGAAAGGTAGTGCCACGGTGGAGCATACTTGGTCTATCATCGGTGCTATTTTTGGAACCAATTGGAATCAAGATTTCCCAATGACAAAGGTTTCAGATAATATTTATACCTACACCGTTACTGATTTGGCAATTGCAAAAGGAGACTATGAATATAAGGCTCGTGCCGACAATAAGTGGGAATTGTCTTACCCAAAACAGAATGCTCACTTGGTGATAGCTGAAGATGCAACCTATGACATAACCTTTACACTCGACCTCACTGCCGGAACAGTTAATACAGAGGTGACAAAGAAAGGCGGAGCTGACATCGAAGCAACCTATACAGTAGCAGGAGCACCAACAGAGGTTATTGGCTCTTACTGGAATCCATCAGGCGAAGGAAACGATATGACAGCTGTGGGCGACGGCACCTACACGCTTACCAAAGAGAATGTAACTATCGCAGCAAAAACCACGATTGAATTCAAGATTGTGAAGAACCATTCTTGGGGCCCAGACAACGAATATGGTGATGGCGGATTAGGCGGAGGTAACGTAGTTTATAACGTTGCCGATGCTGGTCTCTACAACGTAACCTTCACCTTCAACCCCGAAGAAACGTCTACCACTCCTCAAATCACAGTTACTCCGGCTACCTACGACTTCACTCAGCACGCTTACCGCGTATGCGGAGAAGGCTTTGCCGGTGGCTGGGGCGCATCAGAGGGTGATGCAACTGCCAATCCAATGACTCTCACAGACGGCAAGTATGTCTTTACGAAGAGTGGCTATGAGGTTGCCGAAGCTCACAGCGAGTCGTATCGTATTCGTGTAGACGATGCCTATTTAACAAATGTTTCACCGTTCACAATTGACGGTATCCAGAACAACAAGACCGTTACCTTCGATGCAGCCGGAACCTACGATGTAACTGTTACCTTCGACCCCGAAGCTCTCGAAGTTACAGCCGTTGCTACAGCAGCCGTGACTCCGGACCCAGATACTTACACCATCGTGGGCGTAGCTGACGTTATTAATGGCGATTTACCATGGGATCCCACTGCTACTGCCAACGACATGACCGAGAACGCAGGCGTATGGACTCTCACTGTAGAGGGTGCTAACCTCGAAGCAGGCCAGGAATACCTGTACAAGATGGTGAAGAACCACGATTGGGGCGACGGTGAGGTTCCCGCTCAGGGCAACCAGACTCTCACTGTTGAGGAGACAGCCGAGTACACCATCACCTATACCTTCGACGGCACTACTCTGAGCTGCAATGCAACAAAGGCCGGTGGCGACGAGCCTGTAGACGGACAGGAACTCGTCAACGGCGACCACAAGGTTGTCATCAAGGGTGTTCACTACCTGAACCTCGCTGAGAACAACTATGTGCTCACCATCAAGTCTGAAGAGACAATGACTGGTCTGGGCGGTTCGTTCTGGCATACCTCTGCCGGAAATAAGGACCTCCGCGAAAACATGACTGTAGCAGAAGACGGCAAGACCATCACCATCACTACTACTACTACAACCGATCCTCAGCTCTATACTCCGCTCTACGTTCTTATTAAGGATGCGGGTGAGGTTAACTTCACTGGTGAAGGCGAAGGCAATGCGCCTATCATTGAGTGGCAAGAGGAAGGCGAGGTGACCTATCAGGTAACGTTCGTCAATGAGGCAGGCTGGGAAGGCGACATCTATGCCTACGCTTGGTCTGGCGACGACAAAGTACTTGGCGACTGGCCCGGAACGCAGATGGAGAACGAAGGCAACAACACCTTCTCTATCACTCTGCCCAGCGCAGCTGAGTATATCATCTTCACCAACAACAATGGCAGCCAGACTGCTGACCTCGCGTTTGTGAACAACAAGCAGTACACCAATGCCGAAGAGCCAGCTGACAGCTACACCGTTAAGTTTGTAAACATAGCAGGCTGGAACGATGTATATGTATACGGCTGGAATGGCAGCACCAACAGTGGCTGGACTGCAAACAAAGCCGAGAAGACCTCTACTGTAAATGTATTTGGTGTAGACGCAGACGTATATGAATGTACAATATCTCTGTCTGTAGAGCCGAAGAACTTGATATTCCATAACAATGACGGTATACAGACTCAAGACCTCCAGTGGGTTGAGGGCGCTACCTATTCTTACGACGACACCGAGAAGGGCTACTTCCTCTTCACCGACGATGCCGACCAGTTCAAGCCTGCTGAGAACATCGACGTTGCCGGTGCTAAGGCAAGCTACGCTCGCAAGTTCACTCCGAACAATGTTTGCACAGTAGTGCTGCCGTTCGCTATCGGTGCCGAGGAAGCTAAGGCTGCAGGTAAGTTCTATCGCATCAACTCTATCGCCGACGGTTATATCCGCGGCACCGAGGAGACACCTGCTCCTTACGTTCCCTACATCTTCATACCTGCTAAAGAGTATCCGTTCACCAATATCGGTATTGGTCAGCTGCCGGCAGTTCAGAACAACAGCATCACAACAGCTGAGGGCTACACCTTGCAGTTTGTTACTGAGACCACAGAGCTCGCATCGGATGCTTCTTACGACTACTATGGCTTCTCTAACGGCAAGTTCGTAAAGGCTGCCTACGCTACAGTCAATCCGTTCCGTTCTTACATCAAGGTTGCCAAGAGCGCCAACGCTCCTGCAATGCTGATATGGACCGACGACGAGGCTACTGGCATCAGCTCGCTCAAGGCTGACATCCAGAACGGCAAGGCCGATGTTTACGACCTGCAGGGCCGCCGTGTGCTCAACCCGGTACGCGGACTCTATATCGTAAATGGCAAGAAGGTCATCGTGAAGTAGAATTTCGAGTGGAAAAGTTGACAAGTAGACAAGACATGAGAGCCCTCTGCGGCTCGGCAGCTTGTCCACTTGTCAGCTAATAAAGAACTAATAAAATGATTACAGTTATGAAAGAATACATCAAACCATCAATCAAGCAGAAGACTCTGCTCTCTGAGAGTGCTCTTTTGGAGAATAGTATTACTGACGGTGTGATCGATCCCAACGATCAGGGTGTGGGTACTCCCGATAACCCCGTGATCTTCGAGGCTCCCCAGCAGAAGCATTTCAATGTATGGGATGATTAAAGCCTAATCCGCTTTGCGGACAACTAAGGGTGGGGGCGTGCCGACTATTGTGCGGTGCGCCCCCATTTTCTTTGCAGCAACTATGTTGATTCAAAAAGATAAGAAGATGACAGCAGTACAGGTAAATGCGCAGAACATTAAGCTTCTTCAGGGTATTGGAGCCATTGCCGATAGCGAACCCTTAATGAACAGGCTTTCTAAATATGTGGAACGTCTGCTTAGTTAGCTTCGCGAACATCCTCGGACAGGTCTTGGGCACCCTGAACCTTTGAAAGGAAAGCCTGAAGGACGATGGAGTCGTGAGCTGACAAAGAAGCATAGGCTGGTATATCGTATATACGAAACTGAAGTGGAAGTGTTGGTTATATCGGCTTATGGTCATTACGACGATAAATAGCAGAAGATAATGTAATGTGCTACGCGTATTTCGCTGAACAGTAGAACTGGCTTCAAAATTCAAAATAGGTAGAAACGGACAAACCGCTAAGTGCTTTTGGGCAGCTTAGCGGTTTGCTTTGTTGGGGTACTCGGACTCGAACCAAGAATGACAGGACCAGAATCTGTAGTGTTACCATTACACCATACCCCAATCATTTTGCAATCAATCTCTTGTTGTTTGCGGCTGCAAAGGTAGCTGTTTTTTGTGAACAAGCAAAAGAAAAACACTTTTTTTTATAAAAAACTTGAAAAAACAGCCAAAGAAAGCAGCCCGTCGTAGTTTTGCAATAGTTTTTCGCTACCTTTGTAGCGATTTTTTAATAAGGTCAGGCGCAGGGTAATTTAGCCTGCGACGACAGAAACTTACCAGTAACATAAACTTTGATGACAGAGAAACTCATTGAAACAATAACCGAGGCCATACAAGACAAGAAAGGCCGGCGCATAATGATAGCCGACCTTCGCGAGCTTGACGGCACTATATGCAATTATTTTGTGATATGTGAGGGTAGCTCCCCCATGCAGGTAGAGGCTATAGCCGGCTCAGTGGGCGACTTTGCTCGCGAGCGTTGCGGCGAGAAGCCCGTCAACGTCACTGGTCTGCAGAACGCCCAGTGGGTAGCTATGGACTACGTAGACGTTATGGTTCACGTGTTTCTGCCCGACGTGCGGGCGTTCTACGACCTCGAAACGCTGTGGCAGGATGCCAAGTGGCAGGAGATACCCGATATTGATTAGACAGGCAAACAGCTATTTATGGAAAATAAGCAAAACAACAACAATGGCCCGCGTATGCCGAAGTTCAACATGAACTGGATTTACGCTTTCGTACTTATCGCCCTTGCCGTGGCGTTCTTCACCGGTCACGGCGGCATGACCAACACCTCGGCAAGCATCACCAAGGACTATACCACCTTCAAGGACTATGTGAACAAGGGATATGCGCTGCGCGTGGTTGTCAACAAGAAGTCGAGCAACCTGCGTATGTATGTGCGTCCCGAGCACATCCGCGACGTGTTCAAGGCCGGAGTGAAGCAAGTAGGCACCGAGCCCTACGCCAAGGTTGAGATTGGTTCGGTAGACAATCTGGAGGCTTTCCTCAACCAGGCCATGCAGCAGAAGAAGATAGCAAGCTACAGCTACGAGAACAAGGACGACAATGGCTTTGTAGACATACTCATCAGCTTCCTCCCGTGGGTGCTGTTCATCCTCGTATGGGTGTTCATAATGAACCGTATGAGCGGTGGCGGCGGTCCCGGCGGAGTGTTCAACGTGGGCAAGTCGAAGGCCCGTCTCTACGAGAAAGCCAACGACCTCGGCATTACCTTCAAGGACGTAGCCGGTCAGGCAGGAGCCAAGCAGGAGGTGCAGGAGATCGTGGAGTTCCTTAAGAACCCGAAGAAATATACCGACCTCGGCGGCAAGATACCCAAGGGAGCCTTGCTCGTAGGCCCTCCGGGAACGGGTAAGACACTGCTTGCCAAGGCTGTGGCAGGCGAAGCCGGCGTGCCCTTCTTCTCTATGAGCGGCAGCGACTTCGTTGAGATGTTCGTGGGTGTAGGTGCCAGCCGCGTGCGCGACGTGTTCCAGCAGGCCAAGAGCAAGTCGCCCTGCATCATCTTCATCGACGAGATAGATGCCGTGGGCCGCGCACGCTCAAAGAACCCCGCCATGGGCGGCAACGACGAGCGCGAGAACACCCTCAATGCCCTGCTTACCGAGATGGACGGTTTCGGCACTAACAGCGGCGTGATAGTGCTGGCAGCCACCAACCGCGTGGATATGCTCGACAAGGCCCTGCTCCGTGCCGGACGCTTCGACCGCCAGATACACGTTGACCTGCCCGACCTCAGCGAGCGCAAGGCCGTGTTCAACGTACACCTCAAGGGCAAGAAGACCGACTCCTCGGTCGACGTGGAACTGCTTGCCCGCCAGACTCCGGGCTTCTCGGGTGCCGACATTGCCAACGTGTGCAACGAGGCTGCCCTGATAGCTGCGCGCCACGACCGTCAGGCCATAGGCAAGCAGGACTTCCTTGATGCCGTAGACAGGATTATCGGCGGCTTAGAGAAGAAGACCAAGGTGATGACGGCGGAGGAGAAGCGCACCATAGCCCTCCACGAGGCCGGCCATGCCACCGTGTCGTGGTTCTGCCGCTATGCCGACCCGCTCATAAAGGTGAGCATCGTGCCGCGCGGTCAGGCTCTCGGAGCCGCATGGTATCTGCCCGAAGAACGGCAGATAACCACCAAGGAGCAGATGCTCGACGAGCTGTGTGCGCTGCTCGGAGGACGTGCCGCCGAAGAACTCTTCACGGGACACATCTCCACTGGCGCTATGAACGACCTCGAGAGGGCCACCAAGCGCTCCTACGGCATGATAGCCTACGCCGGAATGAGCGACAAGCTGCCCAACATCTGCTACTACAACAACCAGGAGTATCAGTTCCAGCGCCCCTACTCGGAAACCACCGCAAAGATTATCGACGACGAAGTGCTCAAGATGGTCAACGAGCAGTATGCCCGTGCCAAGCAGTTGCTTGAGGAGCACCGTGAGGGCCACAACAAACTGGCCGACCTGCTTATCTCGCGCGAGGTTATCTTCGCCGAGGACGTGGAGGAGATATTCGGCAAACGCCCGTGGCTGAGCCGCTCGCAGGAAATCATGGAGGCCAACGGCAATGCCGAAGATGAGGAAAACACCAAGGAACCGACACTCGACGATATGCCCGACGAGGTGAAGGCAGCCCAGGCCGAGTACGAGAAAGGAGGCAAGGCATGAGAAATTTCGTCATCCGCGCCGTCGTGGGAGTGGTCTTCGTGGCTGTCATGGTGGGTGCCATAGTATGGCGCGCCGACAGCATGATACTGCTCTTTGCCATTATCACTGGCCTCAGCATCTGGGAGTTCTGCGGTCTGGTGAACCAGATTGATGATGTCCAGACCAACCGTTTCATCTCCACCGTGGCCGGAGTCTACTTCTTCCTTGCCGTGGCAGCATTGCAGACCGGGCTTGCCAGCAACTTCGTGGTCTTCGTGCCCTACGTGCTCACGATGCTCTACCTGCTTGTCAGCGAGCTCTACCTCAAGCAACCCAATCCCATCAGCGACTGGGCATACACCTTTCTGAGCCAGATGTATGTGGCCATGCCGCTGTCGCTGATCAATATGCTGGCTTTCCAGACCTCCGCCGACGGCAATCCCTACTACAACTGGCTGCTTCCGCTCAGCCTGTTCGTCTTCCTCTGGGCCAACGATACTGGTGCCTACTGTGTGGGCTCTCTGCTCGGTCGCCACAAGCTCTTCCCACGCGTGTCGCCAGGCAAGAGCTGGGAGGGCAGCATAGGCGGTGGAGTGATTGTCATGGCTGTGGCCGCGCTGATAGCCTATCTCACCTTCGAGAGCACTCCGCTCACCAGCCATCCCCTGCCTTTCACCACCCATCTGCTCTCATGGATAGGGCTCGGACTGGTGGTGGTGGTCTTCGGCACCTGGGGCGACCTCGTGGAGAGCCTCTTCAAGCGCACCCTCGGCATCAAGGACAGCGGCAACATCCTGCCCGGCCACGGAGGAATGTTGGACCGCTTCGACTCCTCGCTCCTGGCTATCCCTGCCGCAGTGGTCTACCTCTATACGCTTACGCTGATTTAGTAACACCCAACCCGCCCCATCATGTTTGAGCGAGAGATAGGACAATACGAGCAACTCCGCAAGCAATACGATGCGCTCGTGGCATCACGGATGTCGCGGCAGAGCCTTATGGAGTACAACGAGATACTGCTCTCTGCCCATTCGTGTGCAATAGAGGGAAACAGCTTCACAGTCGACGATACGCGAATACTCCGTGAGCAGGGCATGGCTATGGTGCCCGTCAGCCGTTCGCTGCTCGAATGTGCCGAGATAGCCGACCACTTCCGAGCGTTCGACTTCATGGTGGCGCACCTCGACGACCCCCTCAGCGAGGAGTTCGTGAAGGCCCTGAACCGCAAAGTGACCGAGCACACCCTTGCTTTCAAGACAGGCTGCGATACCCCCGGAGAGTACACCACCGAGGATATGGCAGCCGGCGACACCCTCTTTGGCGACCACAACAGGCTCATAGCCCGTGTGCCGGGCTTGTTGGCATCTACCGAAGAAGCCTTGCAGAAAGGCATCCATCCCATGATAGTGGCTGCTAAGTTCCATGGCTTCTTCGAGTATCTGCACCCCTTCCGCGACGGCAACGGTCGCACCGGAAGGCTTCTTTCAAACTTCATACTGTTGCGTGCCCACCATCCCATGCTCATCGTCACTCTCGCCGACCGCGACAGATACATCAATGCGCTACGGCAGATACGTACCGAGGGTACCGACGAGCATCTCACAGCCTTCTTCTTCAGTGTCGCAATAGAGCGAATGAAGGCCGAGATTGCCCAGAAAAGGCAAGGCTCGCGCACTGTTTTCTCTTTTCTGTGAGTGGTGAATGGTGATTGGGGAAGGGTGTTTTTGCAGTTTTTGGTGATTTTATAACTTTCAGTTAATCAGCGTTTTAGTAGTTTCGGATTTCCAACGCAGGCTGGGAAGGTTTCTCCAGCAGCCCCGGAGTGTTGCTACAGCAGCCCTGGAGCATTGCTCCAGAGCCTCTGTAAGGTTTCTCCAAGGCTCTTGGAGAAAAGTTACGGAGCCCTCCGTAAACTTTCGTTCCGAACAGCCTTGCTTTCAAAAAGGGAATACTCAGCGTTCCTTCCAGAACGCCGGAGTGAAGATAACCAATACTGTGAACAGCTCGAGACGGCCCACGAGCATCATAAAGGCGCATATCCACTTGGCAAACACAGGCAGCATGGCCCACGACATGGTAGGCCCGATCTCGAGTCCGAGCGTAGGGCCGGTGTTGCCGAGGCAGCTCAGCATGATAGTCACCGAGTTGGTATGGTCTATGCCCGATGCTATCATCACGAAGGCGCACACCATAGCCAGTATGAAATAGAGTGCGATGAAGGCCAGCAGCGTGACGCGCTTGGCCTGTGGCACGTTGGTGTCGTCGATTTTCAGGGGCAACACGGCATTGGGATGCAGTATCTGTCGGAACTCGTTGCGTACAATCTTCAGCAGCATCACTCCGCGGATGCTCTTGATGCCGCCGCTCGTGGAGCCCGAACAGCCGCCTACGAACATCAGCAGAGCCAGCACGACCCACGTCACGTGGGGCCACTGTCCTGCATCGGCATTGAACAGGCCGGTAGACGTGAGGAACGACACCACCTGGAAGAGGCTGTAGCGGAAGGCCGGCTCCAGACTGTAGCCGCTGCGCAGCATCAGCTCGGCCATGATGAACGCCACGGCGAGCACTGTCAGCAGCAGGTAGAAGCGGAACTCGGCGTTGAGGAACAGCCGTTTGAGCTGCATCTTGGCCACCGCGCCATAGAGAAGCATGAAGTTTATTCCCGCGAGGAAGCAGAACAGCGTGCAGACATACTCCTCGGCAGGCGAGTGGAACGAAGCCAGCGAGCCGTTGGTGGTGGAGAAACCACCCGTGGCGGTGCTCGTCATGGCAAAGTTGAGAGCATTGAACCAGTCCATGCCGCACAGCAGAAAGCTGCCCACGCAGGCCACCGTGAGGATGATGTAGACCATCCATATCCATTTGGCACCCGTGCTCAGGCGCGGATGTAGCTTGCTGCGTATCGGCCCTGTGGCCTCGGCAGAGAACACCCTCACCGAGCCGCCCACCATCGAAGGCAGCACGGCTATCGTGAAGAACACGATGCCCAGTCCGCCTATCCACTGCGTCAGCGAACGCCAGAAGAGCAGCCCCTTCGGCAGAGCCTCCACGTCGTCGATGACGGTTGCGCCCGTGGTGGTGAAGCCCGATATGGTCTCGAAGAAGGCATCGGTGAACGACAGCGGAGCCATGGTGTCGCCTGGTGGTGCGAAGAGCGGGCAGAGCAGGAACGGTATCATGCCGAAGAACGAGAAGAGCAGCCACGTGGCCGTCACCACGAAATAGGCATCGCGGCGGCTCATGTTGTTGTCGGCTCCCTTGCCCAACGCGCGGAAGCCCAGCCCTGTAGCTACTGTTATGGCTATGGTTATGAGGAAAGCCCAGAGGTCGTGCTGGCCATATATGAGCGATATGGGCAGGCACACCGCCATCAGGATAGCCTCGAGAAAGAGCAGCGAGCCGAAAATCTGGGATATAAGGCGTCCGTTGAGCATCAGTTGAAGAGTTTTTCTATTTTACGCATATCCACGTTGTGGCAGAACACCACCACCGTGTCGCCCGGTTCTATCACCGTGTTGCCCGAGACAAGTATTCCCTGGCCGTTGCGCACCACGCCTCCGATGGTCATGCCGCGCGGTATCTGCAACTCGCGCACCGGCTTGCGAGTCACCTTAGACCCCTGGACAGGCACAAACTCAGCCACATCGGCATTGGCAGTCATAAGGAACTTCACGTTGTGGACGTTGGCATCGAGCATCATCTGGTAGATATGCGATGCAGCGATGACCTTCTTGTTCACTATCGTGCCTATGTCGAGGCTCTCGGCCATGCTCACATAGTCGATGTTTTCCACCATGGCCACGGTTTTTCTCACCCCCATGCGCTTTGCCGAGAGGCAGGCCAGGATGTTGGTTTCGGCATTGTTGGTCAGTGCCACGAACGCCTGCGTGGAGCGTATGCCCTCCTCGGTGAGCAGCGACATATCGCGCCCGTCGCCGTTGATGACGAGCACGTCCTCCGATTCAAACAGTTCGTTGAGCTGTTCGCAGCGGTGTTCGTCGCTCTCGATGATCTTGGCATCCATGTAGTCGGGCATGGTGTTCACCGTGCGCACGGCAGTGGTGCCGCCGCCCATAATCATTACGTTCTTCACGTCGACATAATGCTCCTTGCCCACAATTTTCCTGACGTAAGGGATGTAGTTCTTGGTGGTCATGAAGTAGGTGAGGTCGTTGAGCTGAAGCATATCGTTGCCGCCTGGGATGATGGTGTCGATGCCCCGTTTGATGGCCACCACGTGGTAGGGCTCGTCGGGGCCGCTTATCTCGCGCAGCGGTCGGTTGAGTATCTGGCATCCTTCGCGCAGCTTGATGCCCAGCATGACGAGTGCTCCGTCGTGGACATCCCATCGCTGGCGCACCCACGACATCTTCAGGCCGTTGATAATGTCTTTTGCGGCCAGCGACTCGGGGTAGATTATAGAGTCGACACCCATCTTGCGGAACAGCTCCTGGTTGTCGGCAAGCACATATTCGTAGGTGTCTACTCGCGCCACGGTGCGCTTTGCCCCCAGCCGCTTGGCCAGCGAGCAGGCCACGATGTTCTGGTGCTCGTCGGGGGTGACGGCAATGAACAGGTCGGCTGTGTCGGCAGCGGCATGGCGCAGGGTGTCGACACTCGTAGGCGAGGCTTCGATGGTAAGCAGGTCGAAGTCGCGGCCAATCTTCTCGAGGTTCTCGGGATTGTCGTCGATGAGCGTTATGTCATACTTGTTGCGCGAGAGCAGCTCGGCAAGGTATGTTCCGATGGCGTAGGCACCGGCTATGATAATCTTCATGTTGGTATGGGCCCCTCCCCAGCCCTCCCCACAAGGGGAGGGTGAGCTCGATAGGGCATTTCTTATTTAATTATTATTGTCATACAAAACCTCTGTCAGCAGTAAACAGACAAGTCAGCCACCCCATTCTGGGGAATCAGTGGGGGGCTGACAGACTTCTGATGATACCTTCCTTGTCTATTCCCACAAGGTGGTGGAGCTGTGCCACGGTGCCCTGCTCCACAAACTCGTCGGGCAGTCCCAGGCGCGTGATGCGTGGCTGGTAGCCGTGGTCGCTCATCCATTCGAGCACTGCGCTGCCCATGCCTCCGTTCCTTACGCCGTCTTCAACGGTGATGATGCGCTGGAAGCGTTCGCCCACCTCCTTTAGGATGTCCTCGTCGAGTGGTTTCAGGAACCGCATATCGTAGTGGGCTATGCTCAGGGTAGAGCCTTCGGCAGCGAGGTCGGCTATGGCCTGCTGCACGGTGTTGCCCACAGGACCTATCGACAGCACGGCCACGTCGGTGCCGTCGGAGAGCTTTCGTCCGCGTCCGATGGGCACCTTGCGCATGGGGCACTGCCATTCGACCTTCACGCCGCGTCCGCGCGGATAGCGTATCACGAACGGACCGCCTCCCGGTTGCTGGGCGGTAAACATCAGGTGGCGCAGCTCGTGCTCGTCCATCGGGGCTGCTATGGTCAGTCCGGGCACGGGGCGCAGGGCTGCCATGTCGAAGGCTCCGTGGTGGGTGGCACCGTCTTCGCCCACCAGACCGGCGCGGTCGAGGCACAGCACCACGGGCAGGCCGAGTATAGCCACGTCGTGGATGATGTTGTCGTAGGCACGCTGGGCAAAGGCACTGTAGATGTTGCAGAATGGCAGCATCCCGTCCTTGGCCATGCCAGCCGAGAATGTCACGGCGTGGCCTTCGGCTATGCCCACGTCGAACGTGCGTTCGGGCATGGCCTGCATCATTATGTTCATCGAGCAGCCCGTGGGCATGGCCGGCGTGACCCCCACGATGCGCGGGTTCTGCTCGGCCAGCTCGAGGAGGGTATGTCCGAACACGTCCTGGAACTTAGGCGGTATGCCTGTGGTGTCTTCCTTGATGCGCTCTCCCGTCTCGGCGTCGAAGCGTCCGGGCGCGTGCCACACCGAGGCGTTGCGTTCGGCGGGCTTGTAGCCCTTGCCCTTCACGGTGTGCAGGTGGAGCAGCTTGGGTCCCCTCATGTCTTTCACCTGCCGCAGTATGCGCACCAGCTCCTTCACGTTGTGGCCGTCGTAGGGGCCGAAGTAGCGTATGTTGAGACCCTCAAATATGTTCTGCTGTCCGGCAAGAGCCGACTTGAGGGCATTGTTGAAGCGGAGTATGCCTTTCTTGCGGTCGTCGGTGAGGTAGCCGCGCGAGTGCAGCCACCGCGAAGCCCTGAACCGCAGTCGGTTGTAGGTCTCGTTGGTGTCGAGCTTCAGCAGGTATTTCTCCATGCCGCCCACCGCGCGGTCTATCGACATATCGTTGTCGTTGAGTATGATGAGCAGGTCGTTGGGGCTCGACGACACGTTGTTGAGTCCCTCGAAAGCCAGTCCGCCACTCATTGCTCCGTCGCCGATGACGGCAATGACATGACGTGGCTTGTCAAAGGTGGCAGCGACAGCCATGCCGAGGGCAGCCGAGATGCTGTTCGAGGCATGACCGCAGGTGAACGTGTCGTAGGGGCTCTCCTTGGGTGAGGGGAAAGGCATCAGTCCGCCCATCTTCCTGTTCTCGGAAAAGCGGCTGCGGCGACCGGTGAGAATCTTGTGGCCGTAGGCTTGATGGCCTACATCCCACACAATGCGGTCGTTGGGAGTGTCAAAAACGTAGTGGAGTGCCACAGTAATCTCTATGACACCAAGGCTCGAAGCCAGGTGGCCGGGATTGGCCGACACCTCTTCGACTATATCTTGTCTGAGTTGCTTGCACAATTCGGGCAACTCGTCGATGCTTAACCGCCTCAGGTCGGCGGGATATTCAATCTTGCTCAGCAAGCTAAATTTGTCTTGCTCTGACATCGCTAATGATATTTTATCAGTGCAAAGGTACGATTAAGCGAGCGCATAACAAAGAAAAAGGCTTTCTTTGTTTGTTTAGGGGGCAAGGGGCAGGGGTCAAGAGGTTAGCACCTCAGCATTGCAGCATCTCAGTATGACAGCACTGTCCTCCTACCTCTTGCCCCTTGCTCCGTGTTTTCTCAAAAGAAACTAAATGTCGGGTGCAAAGAGCGGGTCTTCGGGCATCAGCATGACAGGCTTCTGCTGTTCGGCCCTGAGGATGTTGTCGGGAACATACTTCTTGTCTACCACAAGTCGGAACATATACTCGCAGAACCACTCGTCGGTCATTATGATGCAGCCGCCAGCACCGCTGTCGCTGCCCCACGAGTTCTCCACTTTCCATCGGCGGGGCTTGCCTTGTGCGTCGAGGTCTACCGCCGTAAGTGTCATGGCATGGGTGCTTCCGCTGTCGAATGTCGTTATGCGGTCGGCCTTGCTCATTGGGAAGTCGGTCTGGAAGAGTGTGGCATAGTCGTAGTTGTTCAGGTCGTTGAGTCCGCGTTTGCGGTCGAGCTGCTTGCCCACGTCGTAGCTTGAATAGAGCTTGGCTGAGTCGCGCAGCGCGCTGATAGCCATCTGTGCAATGTCCTCCATGGGCAGGTTGATGTATTTCCAGTTGTGTCCGTCGTAGGTGTGGCGGTCGTATTCCACCTCGTAGGTCTTGTAGTACTCATGGCGCGGGTCGTTCATGGCCATGATGAATGAGCCGTTGAGCTGTCGGCCCACGGTCTCCTGGTAGAACTGCTGAGGCGTGTAGGTGCGCTCGGCAGTGGCAACGCGTCCCTTCTTGTTGCGGAAAGCGTAGGTGAACTCGCTCACCGGCTCGCCCATGGTGAGCGACAGCATACGGTAGATGGTTGCCAGCATCTGTGTCTTGCGCTCTTTCAAGGCTTTGCCTTTCTTGCCCTGGGCAGTCATGCGGCGCAGCTCAAGGCCGTATTCGCGCAGCTTGGAGCTGATAAGGGCAGAGGCGCGGCGTGTGTTTTCAGCCGAATAGGTCTCGGGTTGCACCTCCATCGGCACCAGTCCGTATTTGTCGGCAAGGTCGGCAACACCGCAGAAGGTGCCTCCGTCGCTGAGCGGAGTGCGGAAGAAGAACCTCACGCGCTCGCTGTCGACCGGTTTGTCGGCAGTGTCGATGATGCCTTGCAGGAAGAGGTTGGCCTTCTCAAGCTGGTCGTAGAAGAACAGGTAGGCGTGCGAGAACTCCACGCGCAGCGTGTCCTTGTGCTTGCGTGCAAACTGCGAGCGCAGCACGTTCAGGCCTGAGAACATCCAGCAGCGTCCGCTCTGCTTCTGGTTGTGGATGTTCTGGCGCGGAGTCTCCACGCTGAAGTAGGTGTCAACCGGGTGTTGGTTGCGCGGATTGCGTGCCAGGTCGTCGATGTTGTTGGTGGCTATGGCATTGGCAATGGCTCGGTCGGCCTGGCGTGAGGTCTGTGCAGCACGTATTTGCTGCAACATCTCGGCACTGATGCCGCCGTCGCCACGCTGCGCCGATGCTGTGGCTACAGTCAGCAGGCACAGCAGTAAAGATGAAAGTCGTGTGTTCATAGATGTTTTGCTTTGTTTATTTAGTATTTAATTCAGGACTTTCCACAGTCTTCCGCGGAAAAATGAGAAAGGTGTGGCAGGCGTGGGAATGTGGCTTTACGTTTTGCGTGGTATGCTCATCCAATATTGCCGCTCCTCGGGTTCCAGCTTCTCTATGGCGTAGCGCAAGGTGGTGCGAGGCATCTCGTGGACGTGCTGGCTGAGGAAGTCGCGCAGCAGGTCGGTAGACACGCGCTTGCCCATCTCTCGCAGCATCCATCCCACGGCTTTGTGCATGAGGTCGTGGGGGTGTTGAAGGTGGCGCTCGGCATAGCGCAGACACCATGAAGCATCGCCAAGCTGTGAGGTCTTCCAAGTGCATACGATGCTCATGCGCTGTGTCCACAGGTTGTGGCTGTCGGCAAGGCTGTCAACGAGGTCTTGCTTGAAGCTCCTGCCGCCGAGAGATGACGGCAGCATAAGCCAGTGGCCGAGAATCTTAGGAGCCGTCATGTCTACCAGGTCCCAGTTGTTGGCTTGTTCGGCATGGCTCAGATAGAGCTTCAGCAGTCTGTCGCGGCCCAGGATGGCCTCTTCGTCGTCGACAAGTCTCTTCGTGGCGAGCTTTTCAAAACGCCACACCAGAAGCAACAGTCCGCAGAGCCTGACCTCATGCCATCGGCACATCAGCAGCTCGGGAATTTCGCTCAGCGGAGTGTCGGGAGCTGCCAGCTTCACCACTTCGCGTGTCTGCGGTACTTTTATGCCAAGGAACTCGTCGCCGTAGCCATATTCCCCAGACGCAGTCTTGAAGAAGCGCATAAGCACCTCACGCTGTCGGTCGTCGCGCAGCGACTCCATGTAGGTCGTTATCTCGTCTGCGGTCATTGCTCTGCAATGGGCTGTTTCATGCCAGACGGCGGTTTACCTCGTCCCAGTCAATCAGTTGCCATAGTGCAGCCTGATAGTCGGGGCGACGGTTCTGGTAGTCGAGATAGTATGCGTGCTCCCATACGTCGAACGTGAGAAGCGGTGTGAGTCCCTTAGTCAGTGGGTTGCCAGCATTGGGCTCTTGGGTGATGACGAGTTTGCCGTCGCTGTCGGACGACAGCCATACCCATCCCGAGCCGAAGAGCGTGGCACCTTTCTTCTGGAACTCCTCGCGGAAAGCATCGAATGAGCCGAACTGCCCGACGATGGCTTCGCCTATGCGTCCGTTGGGACGGTTGTTCTCGCGCGGAGAGCGGAACTGGGTGAAATATAAGTTGTGGTTAAGTATCTGTCCGGCATTGTTGAAGATGCCACCCTCGCTCTTGCTTACAATCTCTTCCAGAGTCATATCCTCGAAGCCGCTGCCTGGCAGCAGTGCGTTCAGGTTGTTCACGTAAGTCTGCAAGTGCTTGCCGTGGTGGAAGGCGATTGTCTCGGCGCTGATAACAGGTTCCAGTGCGTCGGGCGAATAGGGGAGGGAGATAAGTTCAAACTTGTTCATGGCATTATAGGATTATTTGGTTTGTAGACTTATAATTATATATAATAAGGTGTCGTTGTTTTGAAGATAGTTTCTGCTTATCGTCAGAACTCTACTTGCAAATATACTCATATTTATCTGATAATGTGTGCCTAAGCCTATGTTTTTTGTGGAAAATCAGTACTTTTGCAGTAGATACCCGACTATTGCACATTAAACAATTTACTAACCAAAGCTAAAATATGAAAAGTTTCAAGTCAAATGCGTGGATGCTTCCACAGCCGGTGCTTATCATAGGCACTTACGACAAAGAAGGAAAACCTAATGCAATGAACGCTGCATGGGGCGGCCACTGGGATATGCACGAGATCGTAATCTCGCTCGGCTCGCATCAGACCACCGACAACCTTGCCGATAACCCAGAGCTGACCGTCACCTTTGCCACGGCAGAGACGATGGTGGCTGCCGACTATGTGGGCATAGTAAGCGGACGGAACACTCCTGACAAGATGGAGAAAACGGGATGGACCATAGAAAAGGCTCCCAACGTGAATGCTCCGCTGTTCAGGGACTTCCCCATGACCTTGGAGTGTCGCGTGAAGCAGAAGATTGACGAGTCGGCGACGGGATATTGCATGATAGCAGAAATAGTAAACATACTCTGCGACGAGAAATACCTTGGCGAGGACGGCAAGCCCGACGTGGAGAGGATGAACCTCATAACCTACGAGCCAGTGCGCCACGGCTACATTCAGCTGGGCAAGACGGTTGGCAAGGCTTTCTCTGACGGAAAGCAGCTGAAGTGATTTATATTGCACCTCGGCCTGTCATCTCATAGCATTTCCGCTTCTGCGAACATCTGCCGATAGGCGGCAGCTTTCTTGTCGAACGAGAGCGGGTAGGCGCGTGATGATGATGGCAGGCGGTAGAGGCTTATAGGCAGGCCGTAGCCATTCTTCAGGTGGGGAATGGCTACGTAGCACCCTACCTTTGGCACATCTGCCAGACAGAAATACTGGCAGATTGTTTCTGTTGCTTTCTGTCCTGTGGTGACGATAAAGCGGCAGCGTGGCAGCTGTTGCAGCAGCGAGCGGATGTCAGTGGCTTCCACTACCTCCAGAAACTTGTCGGATGCATTGTCTTTCAACCGCCGCACGGCACACGCAGTATCGTAGAAAGCTATGCCCTGCTCCTTGCAGAACGATGTGATGGCCTCGAGGTCAAATGCTTTTCCGCCTTTTGCCACAAAGTGGTTGCGGTCGGCAAAGAACACTTCGCCCTCGATGCGCCAATGGTCGTTGATGAAGTTGGGATAGTAGAAATCCATGCACCACCGCTTGCGCTGTGGAGGAAAACTGCCGAGAAACAGCACCCGTGCGCTGGCAGGCAGGAAAGGCTTCAGCGGATGATACTCAATCTGGCCATCGCTTCGCGCAATGTTCTCGGTGTTGAGGTGGCTCGTGGCAATGCTGTCCGTAGCTTTCGGCTCTGCTGATGTGGCTTGCAGGTCAACCATGTCCTTTTATTCGGTTGTATTTGTCAGCGCCTGAATGAGTGCGTCAAGCTGCTGTTGGGTCATACCGTGTGAAAGCAGATAGTTGGCGAAAGCTTTTGAATAGTCAACGTTGGGCAGCTGTGCTTCGTCGCTGACGTTGGCATAATGCATCAGGCAAGGGTTGAGCCTCAGCGACACCAAAGTCTTGCAAAGGCTGGGGTCTTTTGTGGGGGTGACTCGGTAATAGTTGTAGTAGGTGACTAAGTAGTCGGCTACAATCTCCTCATACGTTGCTCCGCATAAGCCCTCAAGCAGGGCGCAGACATACCCTGTGCGATCCTTCCCTTCCATGCAATGCACCAGATATGGGGCTGGGTACGAGGGCAGCTGCTTGAGTGCTTCAATCAGTCTGTTGTTGTAGTCGTCTGCCGTTGGGTCTGCTTTCAGCGGGCACAGTATGACTCTGTTGGCCTCCCATAGCGAGCGGCTGTAGGAAGGCATATCGTAGGAAAGCATCATTTCCTTTGTGTCGGCAAGGTTGAGAACAGTCTTTATTCCTTCGTGTTCCATATATTCCGATACGTAGTGGGCGCGGTTGATATCAATGCAGAATGGCGAAGAACTGCGGTGCAGCCTGCCCATTGCCACGTTTCCGGCACTTACGGCGCGAGCATTGGCATACTGGGCAGCCGAAATGTCAGGATAGTCATTGCGGTTGTTGGTGTACTCCATGCTCATAGCCTTTTGAACGTCGAGCTTGCCACCCTTTTGCTTTATGCTGATGATGACGGCATGGCCCACCAAACCTGTGAGTTCCTTGGGCAATCCTGTGTTGTTGGCCGTGAAGCAGATGCTGGGGTAAGTGGGATAGGCAACGCACAGGTATTCGCCATTGCGCGTGTAGAAGCCGTCGTAGTAGGGCATGACTATCTCTTTGCCGTCAACGGTGATGCAGATGATGTCGCCGAGCGTGAACCCAGCTCTCGTCATGTCGGCTTTTGTCACGTCCAGCATGGCTGCGCCGAACTCGTTATACGATGAAATGGTGGCTATCAGCATCGGATCGTCTTTGTAGTCGTCGGAACAGGAAGCCGTCAATACAGATATGCATATAAGAAACAACAGGGTGGCAGTCTTCCATGTTCCGTGCTGTAAAGCAGTTGAGAATAAGGGGTTTGATTGAAAAGTCTTCATTTCTTAGTGTTTGTGAATTGTTAGTATTGATGTGAGTGTATTGTCTATGCAGTGTTGTTACCAGCTTGCAAAGATAATTCTTTTCCGCAAATCTGCAATGAGTATGTAGTGTTTTGGGCACTGGCAAAAAAAATATGTACTGGGATGTAATAACTGGAACATAATAGTGTCATATATACAGAGATTTATCAAGAAATGGAAGATAAGGAAATAGTAAGCAGGATATTGTCCAAGGGTGATGTCGGAAGCTACAGGCTGGTGGTGGAGAAGTACTCCGGGCTGCTCTATTCTAAGGCTCTGGGCATCTTGAAGCGCCACGACATGGCCCAGGACATCGTGCAACAGACGTTCATTCAAGCCTACCAGCGGCTGGACGACTGCCATTCGCCGCAGCTGGGACCCTGGTTGTCGGCTATTGCCGTCCATCTTTCGCTAAACGCGCTCTACAAGGAACGGCGCATGAAGACCACCGGGATGGAGCATATGTTGAATATTAGTGACGATACGGCATACGACGAGCAAAAAGAGGCACGGCTGTTGCAGCTGGAACAAATAATGAAAGAGCTGCCGCCTGCTGATAACGAACTGCTGCGACTGTTCTACTATAAACGGATGGCTACCGCCGACATAGCCAAGAAACTCAACATGAGCCAGTCGAACGTATTGGTAAGAATACACAGGCTGCGCAACAAAATCAGACATTCACTCCAAAACACCCAATAAGCATGGATACGAACGAAAGAATACTGACCGAGCAGGAAACCGACGAACTGCTGCAATATATGTTCAAGCGCCAAGAGACACTCGATGAGATTGGCGATGCAGTCATTAAGACACTGAAGCGTGATGCACGCAAGGCAGCTTTCAGACGGTGGCTGCGCATTGCTGCGTTCTGTCTGGGGCTACCCATGATAGTTATGTTCTGTCTCTATGGCACCTCACTCATCATAGCCCAAGCTGACGGCACGCTCCTCGTAGGGGCTCTCATCAGCGGCATCACTTCAATAGCATTGCTGTTGAAGTATGCTGGTGAGTTCTCTTTAGAAGAGAAAACTGGGCTGACGTTGTAATAATATCCGTACTTCGCTGTCATTATATACAGAAGGCGGAAGCGCAACCGTAAAAGTAAACAAAAGTAAAACAACAAATAAAAACAGAACCAAAATGAACCATTTAGAAATTACAGCACTAACGGGCTTCGTAACAATGTTTCTTTCACTATCCATACCCATCATTGCCGTCATAATGAGCGTATGGAATAATGTCAAGAACAAGGAAAAAGACACAGAACTGCGCAAACTGATAGTTGAGAAGCAGGTTGACACAGAAAGTGTCAGGCTTCTGATAGCACAGATGGAAAAGAAATCCAATCCTTACAAGCCCCTGCGTTGGGGATGCGTACTGGTTGGCGCCGGATTGGGAGCACTGGTGAACTATCTCATCCACACCGAAGTAGCGAGTCCGTTCTTCTGGCTTGTGCTGGCAGTGGGAGTGGGAATAGGCCTTCTCGTCTCGTTTATCGTGGAGCAAAAGCTAAGCAAGAAAGCTGCTGAAGAGCAGTCGTAAGCACTGTAAGTAACAGCTTCCAGAAAGAAACATACCGTATGTTGGTTGCCAATATGCGGTATGTTTTTGCTATATAGGAAAGAGATTTCATGGTCGGCAATAACGGGCAATGCTTATTCAGCGATTATTTCTCACATCATCCGTTAAGGCAACTGACAATATGAAAACACCAGCGAGACAAACAATCATTCGTGTTCGTCTCGCTGGTGTTAAGCGGTTAAGACTTAAATATAAGCCTTAGTACTCGTCTTCGCTGAAGTTTAAAGCACATACTGAGTACCAACGAGTTACGGTGCATTGTGCCATTATTGTGCCACGAATTCTAGACATAAGATCAAAGATTATGCCAGGAGCTTCTTTACAATCTCAGAGATGACTCGGCCATCAGCCTTTCCTGCCAACTGCTTGCTGGCTGTGCCCATTACCTTTCCCATCTCCTTCATGCTTGTGGCTCCCACTTCAGAAATAATCTTCTTCACCTCTGCCTCAATCTCCTCTTGGGAAAGTTGTTTCGGCAGATAACTCTCCAACACTTCTACCTGTGCCAACTCTGCATCAGCCAAGTCCTGACGTCCTGCCTGTGTGTAGGTTGCCGCAGTCTCCTTGCCCTGCTTGGCAAGTTTTGAGATAATCTTCAATGCATCAGCATCAGCCAATGAGTCGTTGGCTCCAGGAGCAGTCTTTGCCTCAAGGAACACTTTCTTAATGTTGCGGAGCGTCTCCAGACGCACCTTGTCGCGAGCCTTCATTGCAGACTTGATGTCCTCGCTAATCTGATCGAATAATGCCATAATATCGTTATTATTATCAATCAATACGTTTTATGCTGCAAAAATAATCATTTTCCATCTGAACAACTCACACTTCTATAAAGTTTTAGTTTAATTTAGCGATTAAACTATTAAACTAAACTTTTGTCGAACAAACAATTGTTAACACAAATTATTTTGATATCTCAAGCATTTTACATACTTTTGCCGCGCTTTTCGAGAGATCGGCATTAGTTCTTTGAGAATTTGATAGCATCAAGAGACAGCCATGAGCTGCCCCAACCGAGCAACATATTCGCCACGGTGGGAAAATGATGTGAATTAACAGGGTTATTTACAGTTAATTAAAAATGAATATGAACATTCAAAATTACATTTCGGATTTTAGTGACGTAGAGGCTTACAATGCTTCTACGCTTAATTGCCATGCCTTTCGTCAAGGTTGTGACGTGAGGCAGTCAAACATTTACCATCTCGGTAGGAATTGAGTTTTTAAAAGGAATGAGAGACTGACGTATAATAAAATCTTTAAAACAACATGACAAACGAATTTTGGATTTTCTTCAAAAAGAAGAATTGCTATGATTTGGTCATTGACATCTATGACAGCAACTACATGGAACGCCCATGCTTAGAGCGGTTCAACGAGTTGGAGAACCTCTTAAAAAACGAAATTATGGACATCCGGCGAGTCTGTATCCAAGGAGAAGGCAATGGAGCCTATCTTGAGCTCAAGCGAACATCACCCTCCTTGGAACGCATTGTACTGATTCATCATTTGATAGAAAAGACCTATGCGTGGCTGACTCCCTGGCTCGACAAGAACCCCGTATTTTATAACGGCACATTGGTGTTGGACGAGACACTTGACAACAGCCACATTCCTCACTATAAGGTAATGAGTCATAAGAAACGCAACCATCAACAAGGCAGGCACGAGGAAGGAGAGGTCTATGTTAAGACTGACGGTGAGGTGTACACCATTGTCTACAACACCGAGCGTCGAGTATGCGAATTGGTGTGGGAGGCCTTTCAGGGCGAAATCCCACAGGGCCATCGAGTGTGCCATATCGACGGCGACAAGAAGAACAACAGGTTGGACAATCTAAAATTAGTCGAAGAATAAATCTCCATCAACAAAACCTTAATCAGAAAGAGAATATGAGTATAATAGCAGAACCTTACAAAGAAGTCAAAGACCTTTTTCCAGAAGGCAAAATCATCCTTACCGACGGTCGCGTGCTCGACTGTTATCCGCTTGCGGAACAGAAACCCGAGAAGATAGAATCCGACTCTCTTGAGTTGGACCTAACAGGGCAGTATCTCACCATTGGCAGGCGGAAGCCCACCCCTGTACCGAAACCCTCGGCGACTGTCGAGGAATTAAGGCAACTCTTCGTCAGCAATGCCTTCTATCTGTTGGCCCATAAAGAGCGCATCCTGAGCGACAGCCGCATGTTCCTTTGTCCCGTGGCCATTCAGAACGGCATTGCCTATACGGGCACATCGGGATTCCGCAAACCCACTTTAGGCGTATATCTTGAATGGTGGGGACTGGTAAAAGAAGCCATGCACATAGACAAGAATGGCTGCCGAAGCCTTGTCTATCAATTGGCAGGAAGTCCGCTGAGCGGGCGCAACTGTTGCAGTGCCGTGCGTGAGGACGGAAAGACTGAAACCGTAAGTCTGTCATCGTTCGGTCGCCATTGGGGCCCGTTTATGCGGCTCAACCAACGTTATACCGAAGCCAAACAACTGTATCAAGCCTACACACTTCAGGAAGTGCTCGACATCTTGCATTTGGAAGACGACAACAGCAAGGCTGACTTCTCGGTCATGATTGACGTGCAGTTCATGAAACACGAGATTGAACTCCTCAACCAACGTATAGAGGCGATAAAAGAAGAATGCAACAGGTGGCACGACAAGTACGAAGACGCACTGACAAGGTACAACGCGGAGGAAATGCGCCAAGTGTATGCCGACTGCGAGGCCTTCGAGGCTAATGTCACTAAGGAAATTGACGCACTGAAAGCGCAGAAAAAGGAACTGAAGGCAAACTTGAAGCATGGACGCTTAGACAACGTCTCATACCAACGGCAACTGACACCGCTGAAAAAACGTATCAGTGATTTGTTTTTCCAAATCAGTCGTTACCAATGTGAGAAGGTACGAGACACTTTCCCTAACGAAAAGGACATCAACTTCAGTATGATTACGAAATATTTCAGTAAAAAAGAATAAGGGAATAATATGTCGCAAGAACAAGCTATGGCAAATGTGCCACAACAGGAACGCTGTTAGACTGTATGATTTTATCCGATACAGTGCAGAGGCTGTTGGCATATTTTATGGCTGAACCATACAGAAGTCCTCGTTTCGAAAACAATTACCAATATGCTACTGAGTTATGGAACATGAACAATGAAAAAGGCTGTTTGGCAAATGAAGATATACCCGACTACGCGAACACGACTCTATGCAATAAGCAATTGAAATAACAAGCATCCCCAAAAACCATAGTAACATGGAAATGACAGAAAGATTGATTGAACGAAAGTGCAGTTCATCGTCAATCACCTATGGTTGTGGGTGAGCGTGAAAGAGCATAGGAAGCCACAAAGTGGTTGCGGTCGGCAAAGAACACTTCGCCCTCGATGCGCCAATGGTCGTTGATGAAGTTGGGATAGTAAAAATCCATGCACCACCGTTTGCGCTGTGGAGGAAAACTGCCGAGAAACAGCACCCGTGCGCTGGCAGGCAGGAAAGGCTTCAGCGGATGATACTCAATCTGGCCATCGCTTCGCGCAATGTTCTCTGTGTTGAGGTAGCTCATTGGCATCTTCTGTGATTGGCTTTTCGTTTTGCAAAGCTATCATACACAAGGTGAGACTACGCGATAGCAGCAGTCTCACCTTGCTCCTTCTTCTTGTGAGCTAAGAAGAAGGTATTATCCTTATTTGTTCAGCGTGCCGGTATTGACTACTGGCTGTGCGGAGTCGTCGCCGCAGAGCACAACGAGCAGGTTGGACACCATAGCGGCCTTCTTCTCGTCGTCAAGGTCCACGATGTTCTCATTTGAAAGCTTGTCGAGAGCCATCTTCACCATCGATACGGCACCCTCGACAATCTTCTCGCGTGCGGTGATGATGGCTGAGGCCTGCTGGCGGCGCAGCATCACGGCAGCAATCTCTGGTGCGTAGGCCAGATAGTTGATGCGTGCCTCCACCACCTCGATGCCTGCCAGTGCCAGCCGCTCGTCGAGTTTCAGCTCCAGCTGCTCGTTTATCTCGTCGGCACTTGAGCGCAGCGTGGGCTCGTCGGCCTTGTTGTCCTCGTCGTCGTAGGCATACTGTCCTGCCACCTGGCGCAGGGCGGCATCGCTCTGCACGCGGACGAAGTTCTCAAGGGCGTTCATCAGTCCCTTGGTGTCGCTGCCTACGGAGGCGGGATTGGATGCCATTGTCTGCGAGTCCACCTCGAACAGTGCCTTGTAGGTGTCCTTCAGCTTCCATACGAGCACCAGGCCAATCATCACGGGGTTGCCAGTCTTGTCGTTCACCTTGATGGGCTCGGCGTCGAGGTTACGGGCGCGGAGGCTCACCTTCTTTGTGCCATAGAACGGGTTAACCCAGTAGAAGCCCGTCTTGGTGAAAGTGCCGCTATACTTGCCGAACCACGTCAGCACCTTAGCTTCGTTTGGTTCCAGCTGCATCAGTCCGCACCACATTATTATATTCACCAACAGCAGCAGCAAGCTTCCTCCAAGCAGCCATCCTCCCCGGGCAC
>Ga0310695_10003717_pt1 | contig 29407 bp, 35 predicted proteins | sample RumenRJG_04DNA_FD_203882 | JGI IMG/M metagenome (GOLD analysis project Ga0310695, IMG submission 203882) | Bovine rumen microbial communities from Lethbridge, Alberta, Canada - RJG_04 (v2) (version 2) | ecosystem: Host-associated > Mammals > Digestive system > Stomach > Rumen | place: Canada...
CTGCCTGTTTTGCGCCTGAAAGCGCAAAACACGTCTTATACGATTTCCCACGCGCCTGCGGCGCTATAAAACGGCTTTAGGCCGTTTTAAGGGAAATCAGTATCAAACCCCCGTTTAAACCAAATCGGAGGATCCCCGTGAATCCTACGATTTGGAAAGGAAAAACAACACCATCGGTCGACCGGACGCCGCCTGCGGCGGCTGGTGACCTTATGGTGTTGTTTTGACGTGTGTTGGTGAGTACCAAACGATACGTCTCATCAACTATATACGTTTATACACGATAAGCCAAGAATAGTCAAGAATGACACATTTGACACAAATTGGAGTTTAACGGTCAATTATGATATGCCTACGCAAGAGCAAATAATAAAACGCAGAAATCTGTATACATTACATCTCATTTATTACAAAACCTTAACTCGTCCTTGCCAACTCAAGGTAGTTTGACCCGTAATAAATATCAATATGGTCATCATCAACTATTTTCACTTCAAAGGATAACGTCTCCGAGAATAAAAGGCTTGTGCAGTCCAAAATAAAATGATCCCCATTTTTATAGAACGAATAGGTGTCTTTTGGACTATAAAAGTTGCAATTTGTCCCATCAAACGAAACAATAGCACCATTTTGAACCTGACCGAAGGAATATGTGCCGACATTTTTCCATTTTCCTTCTATTGAAAAACGTGACGGAGACATATAGGTTTTTGCTGGAGCTGACATTTTTGAATTGTTGTCCCCATCTGCGTAAGTTATGCTTACTGTACTAACGTGTGAAGCACCATCGCGTCCAGTATATACGAGCTTTTCGTTTTCATTATATTTTGCAACAATAGTATCAAACGAACGCGAACCGTCTAGCGCGTAGTAGGCATTTCCAAAAAACATATATCCGCCCCCAATTGCGAACTTGGGGCTCGTGCAATAACATTTGCTGTCGGCTGGGATAGCAAGAGCATCGCCGAGTTTTAGAGTCTTTCCAGTTGGGTCAATAATGGTTACGGGCGAGCCTTGATATTCGTCAAAGATAACATAGCCGTTATATGAACTTATCTTATTATCATCATACGAATAAGGGCACCTAACGGGGTCATACTGGATTTGACCATTCTCATCTATTACCGTAACATAGGGCTTTTTATCGGCACCAGTAACAAAGATTGCCGCTAAGCCACCGGAAAAGCTGCCGACTTTCTTATATTTCACGCCTTCTGGAAAAACCGGAAAGCTGAAAATTGTGTTTCCAAACGCATCTAAATAGTCGATGGGAATATCTGAAGAAGTTGTATGATACATGCTCATGCCCTTAAAGGATGAATAATAATAGTTATCCTTTGCCGCGCCAATGCTCTCTAAATGATAAGCATACTTGATACATGACTCATCATTATCCAGCATATTTATAATTTGATCTTCAGATGTTGCCAATAGCAACTTTTCAACAGGCATTAAGTATGTCTGAGGGCGCCGTACATTTCCTATAATTGCATATGCAGAGTATTCTCCCAAATATACAAGAGAAAGGCTCATATCATAATAACAATTATTTACAAAATTCAAAATGCTCCGGTTATCATCATCGTAATAAAGACCGTCAGTAATACGTAGAAATCGAGAGCGAGAAGACCTTTGGTGTATAATTGACTTTGGGCAAGTTATATCCGTATCAGTAATATTTAAGGAACTGTCCATCAGACTAATATACCAATTATCTCCAGAAAATCCAGCATCATGCCTTGCCAAGATAAACTCCCCATCCGTCGTTTGACCACAAATATACAGGCTATCATCGTTATTATCAAGAAGAATATTTCCCTCTCTGTCAACGATAACAAACCCCGGATGTGCATCTACATGATTCCCGCCACTAAAACCATGATCGTAAACGGCAGCTATTCCGTTTATAAATGGAGTCGCTATAAGATCCTCTGCTTTGCCCTCAAAGCGATTTTCGTCTAAAAAAAAGAAAACTTCCCCTTGCGTGTTAATAAGGCCAAGCTTTGTTTTGCCATTGTCTTTACTTCTCAGACTCGCCCATGCAACGCCGTCGTTGAAAACGCGACCATCAAGATAATAGTTAGTACTATGAAAAGGAATGTAATTCTCTTGTCTTTTTACACTTAGTTCTGACAGCGATGCGTTTTGACTGTTAGCAGACGATGGATTGCTGTCAACGTTCGTTTGTGATAACAAATAATTATTGGACGAAGGGGAACCGCTTTGCCTGTTGTTTTCGTCAGGGAAAGAAGAAACCGGAGGCGGAGTTATTATATTGCTCGCTTCCTGATCCCTTTCCGCGGCCTTGTTGTCCACTATAATGCCAACGCCACAGACGGAAGATGCAACGATCAAAATTGCAAGCAGTAAGACTACAACCAGATTACCTTTTTTCTTGCGTCTCTTTTGCTCCGTCGCGGTTTTTTCTAAATGCGGCTGTGAGGCAACACGCCCAACATCACGTTCGGGGCGCATTCTTTCGGTGCGCGGTGCACGTATTTGAGAACCTGATTTATGGGATCCTTTGGTGCCTTGTTGTGCGATACTCGATTTGTGCCTATACACTGCCCCGCATCCAGGACAAGTGATCGTCCCATCTGATTTAGCCGATCTTAAGTCAATTTCGGTTCCACAATGTTTGCAGATCATTTTTATCACACCTATTAGTTGAATTATAATGTTTACGTTACGATTCAATTTACGTTAATCCACATAGCTGGCCTGACATCGAGGTAAGTGTCCGGATAGTCGCCATCATACGTCGTTATTCCCCACATTATAGTAACAACCGTACTATTGTTCTGCGCTGGTGTTCTTAACCACCAATGGCCCTGTTCAGAGTTGTATGATTTGTTTGCTGAATCGGCATATAATGTTGGCCTACCAAAGCCAAGGCCAGCCTTTTTATCAAGTTTTTCATATTCTTCAAGACTCAGCAGAAACACTTTATCTCGAGTATCTTTTCCCGGATCACTGTTATCGTGAGGTTTATCTGCTGCTACCGTTGTAGTAACTATGCCTTGTTGTTCCTCAATTGAAAACGCTTCACTAAGAAAAGAATTATTTAACCAGCTGCGAAGCATACTCCTGTCCCACGTTGTATAATTACGATCTGGACTAAACTGTTGGCGATCAATGCTATATTTACTGACCACAAGGATACTGTCTTTGCTTTTCTCTGCGATTATCCACTCAATTGGTTCCCGACCATTGGAAAGATTGTTATCCTGTTCATATGTACCAAATACTATTTCGTCCCCAATTTTATAGCTGTTATTCAAATAAGGTTTTGCAATTATGATTGCAGTTGCCCCCAAAAAAGCAACTATAATCAGAAAAACTGCAACTAACACATTTCTAATCAGGCTCGAAGCATGAGATGTCGATCTTTTAGTATGTCTATCATTCTTTTTCTCTTTTTGCACGCTGCCATGTATTTTTGATTCTGTTTCAGTAAGTTGAGCTATTTTCGGCCTGTATACCGCGCCGCAACCAGAACAGACGACCGAGCCATCCGCCTCTCGGACTCGAGTATTGATTTCAGTTCCACAATGCCTGCATATCATCTGTAATTCCCACCTGGCAGTAATATTTTAATATTTTCTGTGGATGCGATCCTCAGATTTGCTGATAAATTTTCGCAGCGATATACCCACATCGGGGTCGACAACCGAAACACGAGATTTCATATACCGTGCGGCTTCCTCAAACTCTGCCAAGTCGTTGCCCTGCGTCATAGTAAGGAGCTTTTTCAGGCAGCCACTATCAAGCCAAGCTTCTCGCCCTGACTGCAGGCCATTTAGGCGCGTTGATCCATCATCAAGTTCTCTTCCGCAAATACAACAATGATCTGCGTCAATCTTAACGATTGAAACAGCCTCTTTGGGTGTGGTTTGATGCCGAGGCGTATAGTTTTTCTTTGTGGGAGGAGATATTTCCTCCCACTCTTCATCATTGTCTGTGAGTTCTCGGTCAGAGATAGGAGCTGAATCATTCTTCTGAATTATTTCCGAGTGGACGCTCCTTTTTACCCGTCTATATACCATCATAATGATTCCGCCCAATCCCGTTAGTAGAATAACGATCAGAAAAACACAGAAGACAGTTTGTACCGCTCCAGAAGTATTTGATGCTTTTGTAAATATATCGCCATCTAAAGTTATGGTGTTTCCACTTCTGCTCCAAGAATATGTGTATGTGGTTGCTTCTCCGTTTATAACACAATCGAAAATGAGCTTATCTCCGTTAATTGTGTAGGTTCCAGGCACCTCAAAAACGCCGAGGTCATTTATTATCAGGTGACTACCATCGAAAGTAAGAGATGAGTTTCCATTCCCGCTTGTCTGAATATATATCCCGTCCAAGCTATCACAGGAAGTCAGAATTGCTATTATAAAAGTAACGAGCAAAATGAGCATTACGACTTTCTTTTTGTTTCTCATAGAACGCACCTACCAACACAGATATTTATGCCGCAAGCCGAGTTATCGGCATTAAATTAGCCCAACTTAATTAAAGCGCCTGCCGGTAGAGTAAACTTATTTGTTGTCGTGTTTTCTCCATTTGAGGTTACCTTAATATCATCTGCATCCGACCTCGGAAGTGAGTATCCCGACTGTGGATCTACCTTAGCGATGATAGTTACAGTATCGCCAGGAGCTTCTGAGCTCTGTCCTTGATCATCTTTGGGGAACATACTCGGCGTAATGGGCTTTACTAATACAGCACCAGAATTGCTCGCTTGCTGCTCTCCACATCTGGTGCAAACACCATTCACATAGCTGTGACCCAGCGCGGGTACTTCGTTTGTGACCTCATCACCGCACAAAGCACAGCGTCCTACTTTATAGCCAGACTCCGTGCAAGATGCTTCTTGGATGGTCGTCCAGTTATATGAATGCATGTGTCCGATTGTAACAAGTGTATGTCCACACCTGGTACAAACGCCATTTACGTAATCATGTCCCAACGCAACCAAATCCTCTATTTGTCTGAAGCCGCAAATTACGCATTCGCCCACCGCAAATCCGCTGTCAACACAAGTAGGCGCATATGCAGTTGTCCATACGAATGAGTGGTCATGAGAACTTGGCTTTGTCGTGAAGCTGCCCATGCTGCCATAAACAGTTTTTCCGTCAACGACAGCATAAAACTTATATTGGTAGTTTGTACCCGGCCAGAGGCCGACGCCCATTTCTTCATTGATCTTGAAATAATTCTTTTCGTGTTCATAAGACAGGTTTTTAGCAGAGCCTTTTTGAACCCCGTCAGTATCATAAAGAATCATTCCGACTTCGGTGCAGGTGCCGTTTTCAATCACAATGCGCTGTCCAATAGAAGCATCGGTCTCTCCAATATAGGTGAATCTGTCATCGTTCCATGGCTCAAATAACACATTTGGCAATGTCACTACAGGCTTCGTATTAGTGGCATCGCTTTGGTTGCTATATGGGATGAACATCCAATACTGTCCAGGGACATCATCGTCCGCCCACTGCTGAACATTCGTCCCGTTTGCCAATCTCGAGTTTTCATACTCGAGAGACTTACTGCTGCACAAAGCTTTCACGCGGTAGCCTACACTGCTGTTTCCGATGATCGTCCATTTCTGAGCAGAAAAGTCATTGTTGATCCATACCTGAACATTTGCGCCATTTTGAGCCGATTCATTATCCACATCCAGCGAAACGTTCTGCCCGCGCTGTGATATCCGATAATATCCATTTTCATATCGAACTGTCCAGGCATCACAATCGCTGACTTTGCCGTCCGGAGTATACCAAAGATGAACATTCGTGCCGGGAGCAGCAGGGTATTCTGCACCGTCAATGTCTAAATAGTAATGGCGATCAGCCATCGCAGCAATAATGTAATCTCCGTCGGGAAGTACAGAGCCGCTGGCAGCCGTCCAATTATCACTTTGGTCGTGAATTCTTATTCCACAATTAATGCAAACATCATTCACAAAGTTATGACCCCACGGCTTACCATAGTCCTGATAAATAATATCCCCGCAGGCACACGTCCCGGCTCGACGTCCATACTCGGTACATGTTGGGTCTGATAATATATACCATGCATACTCATGAGTGTGCGACGGTGCGGAGTTCTTAAATGCCGGACGAATCAATCCATTAACTTCATATAGCGGGCGCTTATAACTGGCGCATGCACCATTCGGGACAGCCATTTTGCTGTAATAATTTGTCTTTTCCGCGTTGGCTTCTGCCGTGTAAATCGTATCCCCATCCCGTCCAATGATGACGCCAACATGGCCAGGTCGCCAAGTATTCTTCACAAAGATATCGCCTGGACGGGCGTCACCTATATCAGGACGCGACCATCCCAAGTCATAAGGGCATGCGCCATAGTTATCAGTGGCATAATCACAACCATCCCCCTCAACATGATAACCTATCAAGTATTCATAATATGCCCATACGAACTCTGTACATTGTGTCCAACCAGAACGATCATTTTCATCTCTCCAACTGTTTTCCCAACCATTGTCAGCGCACCAAGTGGCCCATTGGACAGCTTGATCCTGTGTGACAGTCGGCTCCGCAAAGGCTATCATAGGGAATAATATTACCATCAAGCCTAGTAAGAGGAACGTCACAAGAATCTTCTTTTTTGTCATGCCGATTATTTCACGTTTCATAGCAAACCCCACCTTCACGGTAATAATTTGAGAATATAGCAAAAGCAAAGCCGAGGATCAAAAAATCCCCCAATGTAACCGTTTATGAAAAGCGTTACATTGGGAGACTGCCGTTGTCCTTGCCAAAGCCTTGACATATTCTACAACACAAGCACAAGCGAGGTTGGGTGAAAATTTACGAACTGATTTTGTAATATTTGCCGGATACGCTGATTTGCTATTGAAATCAGGCGGTTCGGCGTGTTATACTGAGGACAGATTTCATATTATGTTACATTGCCCCTTGCAAGCCAGTTCTTTACGAAATGACAAGCAAAGGGGCGTTAATATTATGGCCAGCACAGAACCGATCCGCAATAAACAGCAATTAAAAGAACTCGCCAACTACTTCTTGAAAAGAGGCGAGCTTCGTAACCATGTCATGGTTGTGCTTGGGGCGTCCACTGCCTTACGCATCAGCGATCTGCTGCGGCTCCGCTGGGACGATGTATATGATTTTGAGAACGGACGCTTCCGCACACAGGTTTTTCTGGTCGAGAAAAAGACTGGAAAGCCCAAGGTGCTGGCCCTCAACAGATCCGCTCTGGCCGCACTGAAGCTATGGTTTTCACGGAGGCGAGGGGATTATATTTTCTCCAATGGCCGCAAGAAGGATCGTCCGATCACCCGTGTGACCGCATGGCGTATCATTCACGATGCTGTCAAGGTTCTCGGCATTCCCGGCAAGATTGGATGCCATTCTCTCCGCAAAACATGGGGCTATCACGCATGGACGAAAGGCGGCATTTCTCCCGTTGTGATAATGCAGGTGTACAATCACTCCAGTTATGAAGTTACCCGTCGCTATCTTGGCATTACGCAGGATGAGGTAAACAAAGCCTATCTTGCTGTAGAGTTGTTCTGATAGATGGCAACAATAACACACCCATCATTAAAACCGGTTTTGTCAAAGAGGGCGGCGGGAAGTCTCTCACTCTTCCCGCCGTCGCCTCCTTATTCAATTATACTGGTGATAAACGGTCTCTCTTCGCCAAAGATCGTGATGCGAGTACCTACGCTCACATCCATCCGGTGCCCGTCGCGAGTCGTCACGACATACTTGTTGCCGTAACTTTTGCGGACGCTCCGCACATTATACCGGCGGGCAAACAGCTCGCCTACGGCTTGGGTGGAGTTCTCGCGGAGATCTTCATGAGTCAAAGGATTAGAGAAAAACATACTTTCACCTCCCTACATATTGGTGTCTTCCCACAGCTCAGGGGTATACAAGAAGCGTCATGGTAACCCTAGATTCTCTAGACTACAGTAAGAATAAAGTGCAAAATGGCCTTATTGATTTGTTTGCTGAGCATTAAATGTCCACACTACAAACTGCATCTAGCCCGTAAATCTCCGCAAGCCTATTCCACATTGCTTCTGGTGGCTCTTCCTCAAGAATGCGCCACATTGGATATTCATAATCCAGAAACACTTGGGCAACATCTTTTGGGTCTACCATCATCTGGCATGCGTACCCTGTGCGAGTGTCGCCCTCAAGCAATACGGGATCCTGTTCTTCCGTATTTGCAATCTTTTTATAATTGGTTTCCAGGTCTTGTATTGCTTTTCGCACGATTTTTACGGCCTTTGTAAGCTCGTCTGTGGCTGATTCGTTTTCCGCGTCTTTCATATGCGTCCTTTCTGAGTTAAGTTAATATCGTAGTCTTGTATCCACTGGTTGTCATGCGCATCTTGTATACTCCAGAGCTGTGGGCAATTCGCTCCAGCGGCTAGGGGTATGCAGGAGCAACTGCAGATAAGCCTTTAGTAGATCAATACTGTCCTGTTTTTTGTAAAGTCTCTTTAATCACGGCGATCTCCATACATGATGAATTTACAATAAGCATCTTTGTTTTCCTTGTCTATAAGGAAGGAAACTAACTCATAAAAACCTAGTTCGTCGGCAATTTTCTGGACCATCGTTACGTCGAACATATTTGTCCTCCCGGTATCCCTAATAGCCAAGATTTGTTTGCGTATTTCTTCTGTAATATGAGATTCTGCCTTCATAAAGTGTCCTTTCGTTAAAAATTAATATTATGATCTTCTATCAAGCATTACTACAGGTCGCCTGCATACTCCTAGCCACCGGAGCACCGGTTGCTTCGTCACGCCGGACATTGGCGCTTGTGCGCTTATTCGGCGCTTGCAGGGGCGGGACACCTATGGCGGTCTAATGCAGCACACAGGCCCTGTGGGGCGATATTTCCCGGACGCTCTCTTAACATAGCTCTTCCTCCGCTGCCCCGTTTCTAAGAACGGAGTGTAGCTCCCCCGGAGTGATCACGAGAAAGATATGTGCCTGGCGATTTTGAAAGGTTTTCCCAATCACCTCACGCATCTTCTGCTTTCGATCCTCCGTCGGGACGAGCCAGACCACTAAAGGGAAGACGCCTGTGGCTTGCTGCTCCCTACCGGTCCGGTGGTACTCCAAGTAGCGCTTGCACTTCTCTACAATCACGGAGAGCACCTCGGTATTAAGATCCATTTCAACAAACCAACTGTACAGATACCCGTCCGCAACCGTCTCCGCATAGAGATCGGGGCGAAGGGAGATTTGCTTCCCGGCCTTCTCATAGCCTCGCCAACACTGAGGTTCTATGCTGAGGCTGACCAGCTTCATGGCGGGCTCTCTCCGGCAGAGTTCAGTAATCTGCGTATAGGCTTCCGCCACAGCTATGGTATGACGAAGGAAGGTGGGCGACGGCTCCAGGTGGCGCTTTCGCTTTCCTTCACGTTCGGTCCCGAGGTCCAGGAGTCTCGCCCCTTGCTCGGTCAGATGCCACACCATGCCCTGTGCTCCTCCTCGCACTCCGCCAATCACCTGTGGTAGATGCGAGATGAGTCCGAAGTTCATGAGCCGGGTGAGGTTCCGGCGTGTCGCCCGGATGGCAGCATAGGGCTTCGTGATAAGCTGAGGATAGAATAAGCGCTGAAGCTGATCGGTCTTGGCATAGCGAAACATCCTGAGTGTGCTGAGGATATTACGGTCTCGTTCAGTGAGGTTGCTCTCAATGCGGTAGAGCTCAAGGGCAGTGATGAGGCGGCTCATGGGCGGAGCTCCTTAGGATGAAAAAGGTATGGGGCATACGTGTTCAAAGCGGCTGAGGCATTTGAGGCAGGGCGGGCAGCGCTCAGGTTGTTAGCGGGATACGCTAATAAGTCGCTTCCCAGATTGGCTGGGGACCGGCGCTGTTTGGGCGGCTTTGGCGGAAGTTCATCGTCGCGGACGGACGGGCGGCGGGACGGTCGGACGGACAAGGACTTTCGCTTGAAAACATTGGCAGCGCTGGCTTTTTCGTGGTTTGCTGTGTATTTCCTAGCCATTATATTTCCTCCGATTGCCCATACCGTGCGCACTTGCTCCATCGTAATCTACGCAGCCACTTTCGGCTTCCTCTGCCTCCTCGCACATCGCATCCATCATCTTAAGAAACGCAGTCTCCACTTCTTCTGCCGGTCTACCATAGCGTTTCATGGATTCAGCCTTGAGCTCTGCCGCCATCCTGACAGGCTTATCCGGTGGGAAGGTGATGCCTTGTATCCATCCGGTAGCCTTGCGGTTCTGCATGATATTGGCATAAACCTGGTAGCGTGGCAACAGCATGAAGTCCTCCTCAGTGAGCCCTGGGACCAGGCGCACCATCTCCTTGGCGTCCGTGCCGTTTAAGCCAAACACGATTTTGTTCCTCGCATTGGCGTCCACCCCGGCTTTGATCTCTGGCGGGAGCTGACCCCGGTATTGATGAGCCAGCGTCATCCCTACACCTAGTCCCCGTGCCTGTGCCAGCGCGTCAGAGAGATCGGTGGGAAGAGACAGATAATCTTGCAGCTCATCTATGTAGACGCTGACGAGGTGCCGTTTCTCGGGCGGGACGCTCGCACGAGACAGCGCCAGCGTCCAGGTAAGCCCCACAATGAGGCTCCCAAGCAGCCTTGCGCTCTCCCCGCCGATGATACCTCGGTTAAGGGGGACCAGCACCACGCGCCGCTTCGTAAAGAGATCTATGAGGTCAAACTTCGGCTCGGCTTGTCCCAGCACGGCGCGAAGCCCCGGACGAAAGATAAACTGCTGCATCTTATTAAGGACCGGTGCGATGTTGATGTTTCGCTCGGAGTCCTTCATTGCTTCGTACTGCTCCCAGAAGGGCTTGAGGCCGATGCGGTCACGAACCTTCGCCGTGATTCGCTCACGGAAGCGTGTGTTTGTGAGAAGCGCCGGAAGCCAGAGCAGCGTTGCCTCCGGGATATCCGTGAGCGTCAGAAAAGCGGCGGAGAGGATCTGTTGGGTACGGACACCCCAGGAATCCGCGAAGATCTCCTTCATCACCGAGAGCACCGCATCCGCCACCAGCTCCTTGCTCTGGTAGCCGCGAAAATGCAGGGGATTGAAGCCTACGGGGGCAGCATCGCTCGGGTCTATCACCACCACGTCTTCTCTACGGACCTCCGGGATACGCTCTAGTATCTCCGTCACCAAGTCGGCTTTGGGGTCTAAAACCAACACGCTCCGCCCGGCCTTGATATCCGCGAGAATCAGATGCTCCATCGCCGTGGATTTACCCGAACCCGTAGGTCCGAGGATGATAGTATGCTCCAAGGCGTCTTGCGGGGAGATGCTGAGCTTCTGGGCTCCCAACTTTTGCAGCGAGTGCGCGAAGCTGCGATCCTGCGAGGGAGCGCTCGGCTCCCGGTACCAGTTAGGCGGCGGCATGCGTTTCGGATGCAGCCCCGCCACGCCGGGCAGCTCATCCTCGCCTACCGGGAGCAGCAAGAACGGCGCGATCTCCTTCACGGAAAGCCGCAGGTTAATTTGCCACGGGATATGGACATTATTTAGGTTCTCTGGCGCTTCCGGATGGGCCCGGATGTTTACGCCTGCGGAGGCAAGAACACGGAAGGCGGAAAGGATTTTGTCAATTCTGCCCTCAGCGTTTCTGCCGGAGGCTCCTACCCGGATGATGGTCTGGAACATAAACTGCCCAGCCTTCTCCTTGGCGGATTTGAGGCTGTCTGCTGAGGCTTCACGAATACCAAAGAGCGCCAAATCCAGCCAGCTCTCGTGCGGGTCCTGCAACTTCTTTGGTGTGATGCTGGGAGGGTATCCCCTCCCTAGCACCACCTGTACAACCGTCTCGGCGTCTGAACTTTCTGTCAGCATCGCAGTGAGTCCGTTGCGGATCGTTTCTGCCGCTACACCGACATTCAGGCTGAGCACGGGTTTAGAAACACTAAGGTACTTGGCAAGACGTACCGGCTTCCGGGAAGCACTTGGCACATCGGAAAAATGTACATCTCCATGCGTATGAAAAAGCTCTTTCATTTTGCCACTGTAGTTTGGGGATGTTCCGGCCAGATATACGATCTGACCATTGCGACACCGCGCCTCAACGCAAAGGTATCCCCTGGGTGTCGCAGCCGAAAGGTGCGAGAGCAATCCATGCACGTCATCTAATGAGAGGGGACGTTGCCAGTCGTATTCATACCATACGAAGTTATTGGGAGTTTTCATGGTCAACCTCCCCTCTCAAAAGTGCGTATCCTTGTAATGTCGGTAAATCCGCCCGCCGATCAAAAGCGCCACCACAATCACGACGAGCACCACAAGCGGCACCCATACCTGACTGACGATCTGGATTCCCGTTCGCACCAGCCATGCGGCCAGCGCGAACAGGAACGCGGATTCTACCAAGCGGGTAAAAAAGCTTTTGGGCGGTTGGTACATAAGTCATACAGCCTCCTTCAGAGCCGCGAGCTGAGGATCGTGATCCGGGTCATGGTCTGGCAGAAACTGCACCCTACCACTGTATTCCGGCATCGGATAGCCAGGGACGACGATGTCACTTTTGCCCTCGGCTTCAAGACCCCAGATATACCAGTTAGGGTTGCTCGGGCGCTTCCTGGCAAACAGCTCCAGATAATCGCAGTTCGGATAGAGACGCTCCATGATGGCATACATCTCCTCAGGCTTGTGGCTATGCTCCTGCAGAGGCATAAACGCCCAATTTGCCTGACCTTTAAAAGCCACCGGCATCTTGCCTTTGGTGCCAAGCAGCACAAGTTCAGTAGCATTGCGAAAATACTGCCCCAGACCCAGCCGCGGCTTCGCCCAGACGAAATAGCCACGGTAAGTAAAGCCCCAGGCTTTCAATACTTCCAGACCCTCCGGCACAAGTCCATTGGTCACCCAAAGGAAACAGGCAGCATCATCGCGGGTAATCTTGTCAAGCGGCATCTCCATGATCCGATGAAGCGGCATCAGCTCATAATGGTTGCATGCGCCATACCGTCCGGTCTGGTTGATATTCCAAGGCGGATCGGCATATACGACGTCAAAATCCGTCTTGCACTTCGCGTTCGGTGTGGTCTGGAGTTTAGGAAACACGGTAATAGTTTCATTCTTCTTCATATAATCACCTTGCCTTTCTTGCAATTTCTTGCATTATCGTTGACATTACAAGCAAATCATAACATAAAAAGTAATGTCATCTTTTGCCTCCGTCTGTATACCCGGCGTAAGCCGCCGAGTATACAGACGCTTTCCTTCACCGACCCCCGTACTTGGATTTTGCCCTTGACACTGCGTCAAGCATCTTAAGCTCCGTATCCAAAACACAAAGGTCAATTTTTGCTAGGTCACGGTAGTACCGGAGCTCGCGCAGTTTGGCATCCGTGCCGAACCTGTCATCCATCTTCTTCAGCGGGCTGCATCCACGTTCGGCGTATCTGGCCTTCAGCTTTGCCATATGCTCCGAGAGTTTGTCCACCACCACCTGAATCTCATTATTAAACTCACCAGAAAGCAGGAAAATGAGAAAGGTCAGGACACCGACGAAAACCAACCCCCAAAACATGATTCCTAAAATGACCATCAGTACCTCCTTCCATATTCGTCACTCCCGCCACCCAGGATGCCACGCAGAATGCGGTGGGCGTCTCCCGCCAGGCTTGCGATCTCCTCCGCAGCGTATGGGACTTCCTCTGCCCGCGCCATTGCATTTTGGGAAATCGTCGTCTGTGCGGCAATCGCGTAGTTGGCGACAGCGACGGTGTGCCGGATGCTGATCATCTCGCGGAATGCTGCTTCTCCCTCCTGATCCATGTACTGCATCAGGTGCCGCTGCGACCTGGGAGAGAGAGCAGTCATGTCCAACCCTGTTGCCACCATGATTTCGGTCTCGTTAGAATAGTTGTTCATTTTGAACCTCCTTTCAGACTTCAAAACAAAAACAGACGGACCACCCGTATTCAACAGGTCATCCGTCTTAAGCGGTCCGAGGGAAATATTTATCCCCCCAATATATTCTTGTCAGGAAAGGGCAAAAATTAACCTACATCTAATTATTTTGTATCTTTTCTTCCTCTCTATATTTTGTGCAACATTTGTCTCATTTGCCATTGTCGGCGATTCTGCCCGCTATTCTCACGATCTCCGTCTCGAAATGATACCGATCCTCCATGAGCGCCCTGGCCTGAGAAAGCAGCATCTTCTCTATCATCACACTATAATCCTTCAGCCACTTGCTCTGCTCCATAATAGACAGTCGGCTGATATCCTCTTCCGTAAGCAGCTGCACTGCCCAGTGGAAACTGCCCGCGAACAGCTTATAGGCGTAGGCTTTAACATTCTCCGTCGCATTTCTCCAACGCTCCGTGTTCTCGGTCAGATATGCATCTATGTCCGGATACAGCGGCTCTATTACCCGCTCCCAATACTCTGAGGAAAACGCCTCGGCTGCGAAGCGTGTCCTGAGGTTCATATCAAAATCCGTGTTTTGAAACAAGTTATACTTTGAATGCGGGTCCACCATATATAATGCGCGGAGCCCCGCTGCCAGCCTTGCGGACAGTCCCGACTCCGTATTCATCACCGCCTCATTAAAACGCTCTGCCACGATCCGCTCGCTTAAGGAAAGGAAGCCGTTGATCCCGCCGCAAAAGTTATCATTGAAGGTAGACTCGGCACAGCCCATCTGCTCCTGCAGCGCCTTTGACGTTATGACATAATTGACGCCATATAGACTCTTCAGTGTAAGATATGAACGCTGCGCCAGGTCAAGGAATGCCTCCTTCGGCTTGCGGCAGCGATATTTCACTTCCTGCCCACGTATCTCCATAAGCTTATCGGTTGTTTCCTGAAGAGAGTAATATTTGCCCATGAAATCATAGTAAACGAAAAAGCTTCTGCTTTACGCCAAGTGTCTCCCACTCTCGGCGCTTTACTCCGAGTATGAAAAGTGGGCTTATTCTTGCCCAGTACCCTTATGCCATAATGAAAAAAAGGAAAGATTACTATGGACACACCAACTCAAGATACTCACCCCACATCTAATAATGAAGGAGCAAGGATTCACAAACCTGGCGAGCTATATAACGAAACCTTCAACGAAGTCCTGAGCGGTTTACTCTATGCCCTGAAGATGCACCAAGGCGCTCTTGACCTCGTCACCTTAGATGAGATTATAGAAGGTAGCAGTATTAACCCCATCACACTGGAGCATTACTACAGTAGTAGTAAAACAATTATGTATGAGGTACTATCAGATTTACAGGCAGCAATACACACCGCAGAGGTTGAGAGCTTTGGCTATGAGCCAAAAGACGCTATTCAGATTCTGCTTATCCGTTTAGCAAAATACCCTCTCCATCTCAAAGTAATCCTTGCGACAGACAACAAAAATGCATGGGAGAAAAATTTGAAATCCATTTTAAAACGCATCGCTAGTGACTGGCATACAGAAGACGACGCCACGTGGAATGAAGTCTTCACCGTGTTTTGTTTCCAGTTTCATCTTGTCATCAAAGCCTGGTCTCGATCAGATTTTGATACCCAAGAACTCCCAATAATGGTCCGCCACGTAATGGCGTGGATTGAAGGAGATGGGGTATATCTTATTAATATCACCGCTGCTTAATATCACCACTGCAGATAAAAAATAGCCCCGGATTGCTCCGGGGCATAGATACATTGATGCTTTTTTCTACTATGCTTTGACCAGTTATTCTAGTCCACATCTTCTTCTAAGCGCAGCATTCCTTCTTTTCTTATTGGCAATATTTCTGCCTTGAAAACGATAATTTTTGCCGAAAGGAACGCCGATTGCCAAAAGATTATCTTCGGCAAATTGGCAGGCCTGCAACATTCCGCCAATCACATCTCTGTGGAAAAACGGACCTACATCTTCTGCAGACTTTGCCTCAAGAGAGACAATGCTGTAATCCCACTCTTCGCCTTCTGACTCAGGCTTGGAGAACAGCACTCTCACGATTGTGCGACAACAATACGACTGAAAAGTCATCTGATAGTAACTAAAATCTTCCTCGCACTCTCTGTCATAAACCCATAGCCAACCGTTACGATTAAGGATGTCTCGAAGGTCATCGACCGAAAACTTCTTTGTTAATTTAGACATAAATACTATCCCTCCATAAAAAATAGTTACGGAGAGATTACTCTCACCGCAGAACCGAAAAATCTCTGTGAAATCCCTCAGCTCTGCGGTGATCGGCATCAACTATTAAAATACTATAAACCACAAGGGGTTTACATAACACATTATAGCACACATTGTGCCACTTGTCAATATTTGAAGAACATCGCTACTATCGTAACCTTATTAGAAAAGTGTATCAGTATTTATACGTTCAATTTCATGCCATGTTTGTCTAAACTCATCACACTCTTCTTTTGAAAAATCATTCTGTGATTTTGGCTTTCTAATTCTGGAACGATCGAATAGAAAATCATCTTCCAGTTTATCGCTTTCCAAATAGTTAATACTGTCAAATGTTTGCTTGTATCTGAAAAGACCTATATAACTGTTTATTTTATTTCCTCCCTTGTGAATATTGATTGTAGTCTTATATAAACCGACCTTAAAACCGGCCTTGGTTTTCTCCTTAAATAACCTACCCGCTAACAGAAGGCTGTCATCCATTATAAGCTGACGCGCAAACGGGAGCAATTCTATTGCCTCATCGGTTAAATAATATCTCTCATGGCTAACATTGCATGTATCCCGACCATCTATCATTTCAAAACGTAGGATTGCACCAGCATTTTCATTCGTAAATACAGCGATGCGATAACGATCATCGTTAAATAAGTTATGAGTTTCAGACGGAAAAAGAAGTCCACAACTGACTAGAATACGACATTCTTCCCTGAAAAGCTTCTCCCAATCTAATGGAAAAACACATTCGAAAGAAATAAAAGGAAGAGCAGACTGTTCTAAGCAATCATAAAGAACAAAACCGGATAAATGTTCAAATATTATGACTTCTTTTTCGCTTAACTCCATCATCGTCCGAAGGATTCGCTTGGACGTGCTAGTTGGATTACTTATTTTTCCAGCCAAAACTTTTGCCCATAACTCTTTCATATGTTCGTCGCTTATATTCCCCGCATACTCAAAAAACTCTATAAACCAATCAATATCAAAATTAGCTGAAACGCGAGGCTCGTCATCTGTATTTTCATAATCCGATGATGCCCGTGAATCATTTCTCGAACAATTTGAACTATGCAGAAAATCATTAGCCATTTCTGCAATAGGCAGTCGCCGTGTCAGCCATTTCCACCGCTCCCAGTACGACATAGCATTCGCCGATGCGATTGAATTGACTAAACCATAAAAATCGCCATTTTGGATCTGTTCCAAAGCGTCGGGAATCTCACGTATTTGAGGAATCAGTGCGGCTAAAACCGTCTGAACAACACGAGGAACCACTGCTGATGCAAGCATGTCTGCTGAACGTTGAACTGTCAAATACCGATCAAGCTGTGGTAACAAATATAAATTATCAAATGGTATTTGGGCACTAAGAGTGTGAAGTTTATCTTTAATTAGGTCAACTTTGTAATTTACGTCAACCCAATCACGGTCCTCATAACGAAATGCAATCTCTATGGCTTTCTGGATATATGTATACGGGTCATCATTAAAGCTTGCAACAAGTTCCAATTGCTCTAATTGCCACGGTTGTACGGTAATATCACAGTCATCAGATCTAATATATGCATGGAAAGCTGAAACTAATACTTCGGGATTACTTAATTCGAGCTTTTTTAGGTGGCCAATCCGTTCATCCTCTGAAGCTGCAAAATAATCATCTTTCCACGCTGGCCTAGCATCAATCTTCCCTCGTATCGCTGCGCCAGCTTGAGATTTATCAATATGACCATACGGATACATAGAATCTCCGAAGATGATAATATTGAATGAGTCTTCTTGATTATGCCTAGAATGACCCGCAATCAAGCCATGATAAACGACTGGAAAGCAAAATGGTATTTTTCCAAGATTATTCAACTTTTTTTCTCCTTCCCCCTAATAGCCATTTCCACAAATATTCCACTGCAGCTACATTACTTTTTTTGAAAAATACGTTACCATGTGGATGAGCTCAAAAAATACATAAACGCTTTCCGGAAAGCAGATAGGAGTTAATGATGACTCAATTCAGCTATCTGCAAAATCAAACAAATGGACCGGCGACCCCGCCCTTTGTCATCACCTTCCCCCAGCGCAAGATGCTGAGTATCAGTTACGGCAGAAACAACATCTTCGTCTTCCTGAACGAAGCCTTGCCCGATGAGTACATGGCTAGGGCGGAAGACATCACGGACCAGACGCTTCCCATTAGGCGCGACGGCATCCCGGTTTGTAGCGGTAAGCATCACAACCGCATCGTAGCTTCCTATCACCCAGAAATCAATCAGCTCATTATTCTCCACTTCAAGCGGATCTATTCGGTGAAACTCCCTCCGTACATCAAAGAAATCTCCTGCTTCTAAGTAGTTTTCTCCTGATCCAGCTGAAAAAGCTAAATGGCGTACCCCCTCGCCAGTCCACTATCCGTGGCCGAGCGCATCGCAGCCTTCCCTCCTGGCTGCGACTGTGCTCGGCCTTTTTTGTTTCATTACTTTATATATAAAGAAAGGAATGACTATGAACTACAGAAAAGAGTTTCTCGGAGAATACAAGCGGCTGCAAAGAAGCGGCATGACTGAAGAGCAGATCGAACAGTTCTATCTGGGTGCCGCCAGGGAGGTCATCCTCAGTGATGACCGTTATTATAAGCATAATCTCCCTATGTATGGAAAAGATGAAGAAGACGATAATGATGGTGGTAATAATGTCGAAGAGTTCGGCACTTTTTCCTATCAGCGCGGCAGTCAAAGAAAAAAGAGCGTTGCCGAAAAAGAGGACGAGACTGGCTGGTGTGCCATCAAGCTCTGCGTCACGATGCTCTGTAGCGAAGATAGACCAGACATATACGATGCCTCTATACCCATTACGAAACAGCTTGAGAACGATGCGCTCTGTAATGCTATTGAAGGTCTAACGGAGCGCCGGCGTTACATCTTTGACATGCTGATGGCTGGATGGCCTCAGAATATCATAGCAAAGACACTCGGCATTTCCTGTGCAGCGGTCAGCAAAAACGTCACGGCTATCAGGCAAACCTTGGAGCCCTATAAAAAAGATATCATCCAAGGTTAATTTTTGGGCTCAGTCGCCACCAATATATTGGAGATATGTCTTGATTATCATAGCACATATGTTATCCCTGCTCAACCATTAATCACATAACATCTCATTTCCCGCTTAAGACGGTGAATCACTCCTACAGGGGTGGTTCACCGTCTTTGTTTTTCATTTCGGTGTATCACGCCGAGTTAAAAGAGCCCTCAAAAATATCGCTCAGAAAGTGCGATATAATGGCTTCAAATGTTCAAGAAATAACACAAACTTGAACATTTAGCAAATATATATTAACAATTTGTACTGACCGCTAACACGCAAGCTGCCCACTGTGGTTAGAGGGGGGTGTTATTCCCCACAGTGGCAACCACATCTTTTTGATAGGAGGAATGAATATGACAAGGAGAATTCGTACGCAAATCCTGAAAGTCCGTGATGATGGCCGCGTCAACATGCTAGACGTAAACGGGGTCATGTGGGCCGCCAACGATTTGCGGCTTTATGACCTGGTCGTCTATCTGGATGATCGGGACAATCGCCGCGAGTACAGCCACTTCATTATGACGGGCGAAGCGAAGATCGAAAAAGGTCCCAGCGACGCTGATTATGACGAGGAGGAGGTAGACGACGATGAAGAAGCATATGGCATTTCCTGAAGCCATCCGCACTGTCTGCGGCTTCTGTGGCTTTCAGAACAGCCTCTGCAGAACCTGCCGCCTGATCCGCCTGATGGAGGCATATGATACCGATCAAGCCTCTCAGCGTACGCTGGAGCTGATTCGTACCATGACCATCCAGAAGCACGGCCCCTGGTACCTCGGCGTCATCGGAGGACATCCTTTCGAGGTCAAAGTCACCGAAAGAGACACGGAATACGGCATTCTCGGCGGACGCATCATCAAGCTGTTTGTCATGCAAAAGCCAAGCGATACTGCTCCCGGACGGGAGGAACTGCTTTCCTTCGAACGTGGCTGGGGCAAACTCCCCGGCACCAGTGAAGAAAACGCCATCGTAGATGCGCTGTATGAGTATTTCGAGCAGCGTATGGACGAAGAAGTGCCGTAATAATACCCTCGCATTTCCATTATGCACCGCTATTATGAAATCTATACTTAAGGAGGCTTGATCAAAAAAATGACTATGCAAGAAAGGCAAAAAGAAGAAGCTCTCAAACGCATGAACCTGCTCGGGATTAACCCGGACACGGTTCGGAAGTTTGAAGAAACCGGCGAGGTTAGCACCTGCTCGTGTCTTACGGGAGAACCTGGCCCAACCGAGGATTTTGTGAAAACTATGATCCACCAGTTAGAGCAGCGCTTTGGCTTCCTGGTATACCTGAACGTCCGTTCGGATACCTTTGTCGGCACGATAGACAACCTGTTCTTTGTCGGCAAATACGACGAAGAGTGGGAGATGTCCCTCGTAGACTTACAAGAAGGCTATGCCTTGGTCTACGCCAATAACTGGTCGTACCCGGAAAACTCTGAGATGGGGAGCATCTCTTTCCGCCGCACTAAAAACGGCGGCATTCTCCGCGCTTACTGAGGTGAGGTAATGGAAAAGCTTATCCCTGTAGATATGAACGACCGACTCGGCGCACTTACCGCAATCGAGGTTCCGTTCCCGGAATCCTTTAGTAAACGAGCCCGTGAGGTACTAGATTATCTAGACGGCACCGCCTTTCTCTTCTTTTATAAGGGGAAGTATGTGCTGACAGACGAGAGTCTGTACTTAACCCCGCATGGCGACGGATCAGCGGATGCGCCACTCGGCGCACCACGCTGGACCGGCAAAACACTCTTAGAGCTGGAGCACTGGTTGGAGGATACAGCTGACTTCTATGATGAAGATGGCAACGTCCCCGGCTGGGAAACAGCCAAGGAAGGAGGTGATCTCCCTGAATCTGAACCAGACCATCCGACCGAAGTCCCTGATGGAGACACTGATCGAGGCTGAAGAACGTGGCTACACCATGATCTACACGCCCATCATCGGTATCACCCAAAGTCTGCCGGATTTTGCCGTTGACCTTTTGTCTACCCATGTGGATTATCAGGACTACGCGAGATACGGCAGCTTCATCGTTCGTCTGAGCGACGCTTGGAAAGAAACCCCGGAAATCTATGAGCTTTCCTAATCAAAATACTGTAAAGGAGATATCTATTATGGCAAGAACGAAAAAGACCGCATCCCCGGATAACGAAAATACATCCGATCTCACTCCCCTGGAGGAAGTGATCATGGAGGCCATTGCCGAAGCGTCCCCGCCCATTGGGTCCGACGAGCCCCAAAAAAGCGAGGTAACCGCAGAGGCCACCCTGCCCGAGGCTCCGTCCCTCGAGGGCGCTACGCCCGCCACAAACGGCGACGCTAGCGCTCCGGACGATCCCGCCAGGGAGGATGACGTGATTCACCTCACGCTTTCCTTACCCGTGAAGATGTTTGACCAGAGCCCCGGCTCCATGCAGCGGCTTAAAGCCGCCATCACGAGCAAGAAGACACTTCTTAAAAAGGCGCTCGGCACGGATTCGCTGGAGGTGGTGATCAGAGAAGACCGTGTCATGTTTCCGTGGTTCACGCTTACGAGCGAAGGAAATGCCACCGAAACCGACGCCTACAGCAAGCTCGTATTCGCCTTGGCAAAGAAAGCCATCACGCAGGTCCGGGTGGACCCTGTAGAAAAGGTCCCAGACGATCTGCAACTCGGCATGAGGCTCTACTTAATCAACCTGGAGTTCAAGGGCGATGATTATAAGAGCGCCCGTGCGGTCCTCATGAGAAATTTCGCCAAAACCGGCGGAAGTCCCGTGAAGGACAAGAAGTATGAGCTCACGATGCCGGAGGTGTATAAGCCATGAAAGGATTCCCTTCGAACACCACAGTGGAATTGCTTAGACAGCGCTACCCGAAAGGGTGTCGCGTAGAGCTGGTCAGTATGGATGATCCCTATTCCCGGTTAACGCCCGGAGAGAAAGGGACCGTTGCTATGGTAGACGACATTGGTACCATCTTCGTGGATTGGGACTCTGGTTCCTGTCTCGGAGTCGCCTATGGCGTAGACCAGATCAAACGTCTGTGATAACTGCAGCCTCAGTTATAGCACTTTTTATATTTTATAACCGGTCCGCATTTTTGCGGGCCGGTAAACCAGAACCATACATGCCCCGGATTACGGGGCGCCAAACAATATCATATTAATAGAAAGGAGCCTGTACTATGTCCAAAAACCTGCGACTGAAAGAACTGATCCTCGCCTACCGCGAAGAGGGCCTGTCCTACAAGGAGATATCCGAGCGAGCTGGCATTACGAATGAATATGCTCGCAGCGTCTGTTCCAGAGCAAACCGCAAAAGAAAGCAGACCGACAAAACCATTGACGGCGTCTGCCGCTTCTGCGGCAAGCATCTCACCTATACGCTGGGTGCCAAGAAGAAGGAGTTCTGCAGCGACAAGTGCCGCAATGACTATCATAATCAAGAACGGCAGCACAAGCCGTATGTCTGTACTTGCGATTACTGCGGCAGAGAGTTCGTCTCCTATGGCTACCCGAACAAGCAGTTCTGCAACCGTGAATGCCAGACCTTATCAGCAAGAGGACGAAAAAGTGCTTGATAAGCTCTTTGAAACCTCGCTGAAACTCTGCGCATTCGAAGCAATTACTGACCGCTTGTTAAACGACCATCTCATTACGCACGATGAAGCCGTCCGCATCCGAAAGAAGCTCTCTCGGATGCAAGACGACCAGGTAAGGGGAAGCTCTTTAGGCAGCCACGCTCGCGATAAGAAAGCCGCTTGAAGACCTGGCTCCCCGCACCTTAACATCTCTTTAAAAGTGCTTGACTCTTTCGCCCTTCGGAGTGATAGATGGTGCAGGACATTAACCGAATAAGGCATTGGGGGGCTGCCACACCGGTAGCCCCCCCAATGATCAAATCAGTAGAGAAAGGAGTAACAGAATGCATGAACGAAAAGCCCACATAGAGTGCGTTAATGCACCAAAAGTCGCTTTAACAAAAAAACGGGTCTGCGCCTATGCCCGTGTGTCCAGCGACCGCGACGAGGCTTTCCATTCGCTCTCATCCCAGATCAGTTATTACCAACAGATGATAGCCGGTCACCCGGATTGGGAGTTCGTGGAGGTCTTCAGCGACCGTGGTATCACCGGCACCAAAGAAACCCGCCCCGGCTTCCAGGCCATGCTTGATGCTTGCCGGGAAGGAAGGGTAGACATCGTGCTAGCCAAAAGCATCACCCGCTTTGCCCGTAATACGGTCATCCTGCTGGAGACCGTACGCGAGTTGAAGAGCCTGGGCATAGACATCCATTTCGAAGAGGAGCATATAGAGACCCTGAGCGCTGGGGGTGAGCTAATGATCTCATTACTCGCTGCCCGCGCACAGGAGGAAAGCCGATCCGCCTCAGAGAACCAGAAATGGCGCATCAAACGTAAATACGAAAAAGGGGAGCCGATCAATGGCAATGCCCTCGGTTATCGTCTGGTGGACGGTCAGTTCCTGATTGACGAAGAGGAGGAGCAAACCGTGCTCAGAATCTTCTCCATGTACCTCTCTGGGATGGGAACTACCGCAATCGCAAAAAAACTGCGTGAGGACGGTGTCAAAACCAGACTCGGCCTCACCAATTGGAGCATCTATGGAATCCAGAAGCTGCTTAAGAATGAGAAATATTGTGGGGATCTCACATTGCAAAAGACCTATACTGTAGATTATCTGAGCAAAAAAACAGTAAAAAATTGCGGTGAACGCCCCATGTATTCCATCCAAAACGACCACGATCCCATCATAGACCGTAACGCTTTCGCAAGGGTTCAGCAAGAATTCGCCCGCCGTGCTGCCAAAGTAAGCAGGGACACGCCCAAAAGATATCCCTTTTCCGGCATGATTACCTGTTGCCGCTGCGGTAAGCACTATGGCAGGAAGTACAACGGCTCTAAATCAAGCTACAAAAAAGCGACCTGGTATTGCATAACCTCCAACACCTGGGGAAAAGAGGCATGTCCGTCCACGCAGCATATACCGGAAGATATCCTTATCGAGAAGACATGCGAGGTACTCGGTCTGGATGCACTGGACGAAACGGTTCTGCGTGAGCGCATTGCAGGTATAGATGTCCCTCGTGAGAATGTTCTGATCTATCATTTTCGCGATGGCACCAGTCGAACCGTGGAGTGGCAATACCGCTCCCGCCGGGAATCCTGGACGCCTGAGATGAAAGAAAAAGCCCGGAAGAAAGCCAAAGCATATTACGAAACGAAAAGAAAGGAGCAAAACGATGACACTAAAACCCCCGACTAGAGAACGGAATCGCGTGGTCACGGTCGTATATAACCCCGAGACCACCAAAGAACACGAAGCGGCGCTACCTTCCTTTTGTAAGAAACGGGTTTGTGCTTATGCCCGCGTCTCTACGGAGCAGGACGAACAGCAAAACAGCTATGAGGCGCAGATTGAATACTACGAAGGCTACATCAAAAGCAAGCCCGAGTGGGAATTCATCGGCATCTACGCAGATGAGGGGATCAGCGGTACCAGCTACAAGAAGCGGGATGGCTTCAATCGGATGATAAAGGATGCCTTAAATGGCAAAATTGATCTCATTCTTACGAAGTCCATCTCCCGCTTCTCGCGAAACACCGTAGATTCTTTATCTGTTACCCGTCAGCTCAAAGCTCATGGCGTTGAGGTGTATTTCGAGAAGGAGAACATCAGCTCCATGGATACTCAAGCAGAACTGCTCTTCACCATTATGAGTTCTATCGCTCAGGAGGAGAGCAGGTCCATCTCGGAGAATGTCCGCTGGGGAAAACAGCGCAGCATGGAGGCCGGTAAGGTCTCTGTTGCTTGGTCGCACTTCCTCGGCTATACGAAGGGACGAGATGGACTTCCTCAAATCATTGAAGAAGAGGCTGCTATCGTCAGAGAGATTTACTCGCTCTTCCTTAGCGGGCAAACGCTCGTAGGTATTGCCAAAGAAATGATGGCAAAAGGATACGAAACGCCCGCAAAAAAGAAGCTCTGGACAAGCGCCACGATTCGCCGAATCCTAACCAACGAAAAGTATAAAGGCGACGCCCGGCTGCAGAAGACCTATACGGTAGACTTCCTGACAAAAGAGGTAAAAGTGAACCGTGGCGAGCGCAAGCAGTGGTATATTCAGGACTCGCATGACGCCATAATCTCACCGGAGACCTTTGAACTGGTGCAACAGGAGCTGGAGCGCCGCTTTGTAAAAGGTGGCAAATTCTACGACAGCCCGTTCACCAAAAAGGTTATCTGCGGGGATTGCGGGGCTTATTACGGCCACCGCGTCTGGCATAGCAACGAATCCTGCCGCAAAAACATCTGGCTCTGCAACGATAAATACAAGCACGAGACCGTCTGCCGCCCACCCAAAGTCACTGACTATGAACTGGAGCAAGCTTTCATTCTGGCGACTAACCGTTTAATCGCAAGAAAAGACTACTGCGCCGAATACGAGCGCGAGTTTCTGCCGTTAATCGGGGATACCGATGAGTTAGAGGAAAAGCTGGCAAGTCTCCGCAAAGAGTGGAGCGAACTTGTCGCCCAAATCGAGCAGTTGGTTCGCGACAACGCAAAGTCTTCGCAAGACCAGGATGATTATGCGAAGCGCTTCGAGCAGCTCAGCCAACAGGTGGAACACCGTGCAGCGGAGATTAAAGCTACTGAAAAAAGCATCTCAGGAGCCAAAACACGAAAAGAAAATGCTCGTATCTTTCTCGGCAAGCTAAAAACAATGCGGTCAGTCCTTACAAAATTTGATATTGAGGCATGGCATAGGTTGGTGGACTACGCCAAGATTATGCCAGACAAAACCATTATCCTTCACTACCGCAACGGTCACGAAGAAACCGTCACCTTGGAGGAGATAAAACGCAAGTAGTGTGGCGACTGATAGCCACAAGCACCTTTATATAACGCAAAGGCTCGTGAGAACACGGGCCTTTATTTTGCCGGAATGCCATAATTGCGCGCGACAAACAAATCGTGTATAAACGTGTAGTAATACTAATCTTCCATAAAAAGTAGACGAACAGGTATCACCGTAGTATAATAAGAGCGGTGATGAAAATGAAATATAACTTTAGCAAAGAAGATCTTGCTGAAATACAGGCAGCCCGGAAAAAGAATAGGGATAAACAGACAGATAAGAGATTGGAAGTACTCGAACTGCGCTGTAAAGGGATGAGCCAAGAAGCAATAGCAGAAGCAACAGGATTCCATCGCTCACACGTCAGCAACTTAATTCGCAAATATTTCAACGAGGGTCTGGAATCTGTAGCAGCAAAGCATTACTCCGGTAACCGAAGGAATATGAGCATCGAAGAGGAAACTGCATTTCTGGAAGAATACTCTAAGAAAGCTAAAAACGGTCAAATGCTGACAGTAAAGGAACTGGCATCTGCATACGAAGATAAAGTTGGTCATCGCATCAGCAGCGGACAAATATACCGTGTGTTGCATCGCCATGACTGGCGAAAGGTGATGCCCAGAAGCAGGCATCCGAAAAAAGCCAGCGAAGAGGTCATTGCGACCTCAAAAAAATTAACACCCGAATCCATGAACTGATGGAAGTTTTCAACAAGCCTGGAAAAGTCCGTCTCATGTTTCAGGACGAGGCCGGCTTTGGGCGAATTAACAAGCCCAAATATTGTTGGTGTATGAAAGGTGATCGCCCCTCGGTTCCGTGCAGTCATATACGCGAATATCGCTATGTTTACGGAGCAGTAGAGCCTTTAACTGGAGAGTCCAGTTTTCTAATCATGCCGTACTGCAATACGATCTGCATGAATCTATTTCTTGATGCTCTTTCTAAGAAATATCCTGATGATATGATTCTTCTATGTTGTGACGGGGCTGCGTGGCACAAAGCAAACTCTCTGTGTGTCCCAGATAATATTGAGCTCTTTTTCATTCCACCGTACACACCGGAAATGAATCCAATAGAACAAATTTGGAAAGAGCTTCGGCAAATGGGTTTTCGGAATGAACTCTTTGCTACGCTGAGCAAGGTCGTTGATCGTCTGTGTGAGGTTATTTGTGATCTCACTGATGAGATTGTTCACAGCATTACTGCACGTCAGTGGATAATGTCTTGTTTTAATTGAAGATTAGTATAATACAAGAAAAGTGTGTCAATGTGTGACAAAATGTTCACTGCTGCTCCTGGAGGGAGGACGACAGAATACATTTTCGTGCATTTAGCCGAGCACGAAATCGCTAAAAAAGCTTAAAGACCCCTATAAATAGGAGTCTTTAAGCCTTCCAAAACGTATCTTTCGGAATCATTAATCTGGTGCCGGTGGCCGGACTCGAACCGGCACGGGATCGCTCCCAGGGGATTTTAAGTCCCCGGTGTCTACCGTTCCACCACACCGGCGTACTGATATAGTCTACCACGCGCGGGCCTGTTCGTCAAGCAAGCGGGGCGCAAAAAAAGACAGACGCCGAAACGTCTGTCTTTCGTGTTTTGATATCAGTCGGTCACGTAGGGAAGGAGAGCGATCTGACGGGCTCTCTTGATCGCCTCGGTGAGCTCACGCTGATGCATGGCGCAAACACCGGTCGTGCGGCGCGGCAGGATCTTGCTGCGCTCGGACATGAAGCGGCGAAGCTTGGCGGCGTCCTTATAGTCGATAAAGGTGGCCTTATCAACGCAGAACTGGCAAACTTTTCTGCGCTTGCGGTTCTTGGGATTGTTCTTATCGAAAGCCAAAGCTGTATCCTCCTTATTTCAAATTCAGAACGGCAGCTCGCCGTCACCATCATCCAGCTCCACAAAGGTGTTGGAGGGGGCAGGGGCCCCGCTGCGGCCGGAATCGTATCCGCCGTAGCTGCTCCCGGAGTTCGAAGAGTAGGTGTTCGAGTAGCTGTCGGCACGGTTGGAGTCGCTTTCGCGGCGGCTCTCCCCAAAGTAGACGTTGTCCGCGTTGATCTCCCAGCTGACACGGTTGTTGCCCTCGCGATCCTGCCACTTTCTGGACTGGAGTCTGCCGGAGACAACGATCATGCTGCCCTTGTGGAAATACTTGGACACAAATTCGCCAGTGGAACGCCAGGCGACGCAGTCGACAAAGTCGGTCTGCCGCTCGCCCCCGTCGCGCCCGCCGAAATCGCGGTCAACAGCGACGGTGAAGCTCGTTACGCTGACGCCGGACTGCGTGGTGCGCAGCTCCGGATCGCGGGTCAAACGACCCATGATAACGATGTGGTTGAGCATGGAATCTACCTCTTACTCTGCGCGCAGAGTAATCAGGCGACGCAGGATACCGTCGGTAATGCCGAGGATACGGTCCAGCTCAGCGGGGAACTCGGGGCCGCTCGTGAACTTCATCAGCACATAGTAGCCTTCGGAAATGTAGTTGATCTCATAAGCCAGCTTGCGCTTGCCCATTTCCTCCATTTCCTCGAGCGTACCATTTGCTTCCACAAGTGCTTTGAACTTCTCAACAACCGCCTGGGTCTCTTCCTCCGTGAAGTTGGGGTTGATGATGTACATTACTTCGTACTTTCCGCTTGCTTTTGCCATGGTTGCACCTCCTTCTGGTCATTTGGCCCCCGCTCATGTCGGGAGCAAGGATAGCCCGCCCTCTGGACAGGCTTAATAATTATATCCTTTTTGTTTAATTTGTCAAGGGCTTTTATAAGGAAATTTACGGAAGCGCGCCGATTTATTCAGCGTTTCCAGGGGGCAACACCGCATAATGCGGCAAGAGCAGATTCCGAGAAAATTTGGGTTCTGATGATGGCACTTTTTTGCAGATGTACTTTGTGTACCTCAAGAAAAAGTGACAAAATCAGGGCACAAATTTTCCGGAAGATGCCCAGCCGTATTGTGTGGCGTTGCCCCCAAATAAACCAAGGCAGAGTGCCTGACCACTCTGCCTGATTTAAGAAGAACTTGCGTTCCATATGAAGTTCTTTCCTGCTTGCGAGTATAGAATACTATAAAGATGTTTCGGAAAACACCCAATTTCTGTTTCACTTTTGTAAAAGATCGAACCCTTTCCACCGCTGAGGCGGTTCCCCTCCCCCCGGACGCCGCAGGCGGCTGGGGGGGAGGCTGGGCTTTATAGCTCCGTGAGCCAGTCGTCGTCCGTGGGGACGCTGTAGGGAACGGGAGAGGCTTCGGGCGTCTCGGTGATCCAGCTCTCCGGCGGGGGCAGGATCTCCTCCGGCAG
>Ga0310695_10003720_pt1 | contig 29395 bp, 28 predicted proteins | sample RumenRJG_04DNA_FD_203882 | JGI IMG/M metagenome (GOLD analysis project Ga0310695, IMG submission 203882) | Bovine rumen microbial communities from Lethbridge, Alberta, Canada - RJG_04 (v2) (version 2) | ecosystem: Host-associated > Mammals > Digestive system > Stomach > Rumen | place: Canada...
GTTCGTCCGTCTTGTGTTCTTCCTCGTCAACGATGGCGTAGGCACAGCCTTTCTCCAGTGCTTGCTGGGCAAACTGGTTGCCGTTGAATGACGCTCCTTTCAGAGCGAGGAAGATGCTGCCCTCAGGGCAGTTGCGCGAGTCTGTCGTGATGACAGGGTGCTGCTGGTATAACTGGTATAGTTCCTTGATATTCATATATGCTTGGTAATTTCTTTATTTCTGTTTGACAGGAAAATTAAAATAGGTGTCTGGGAAGGGTTCGTCCTTCAGGGTGAAGTGCCACCATTCTGTCGGGAAAGGTTTGAAACCATGGGCCAGCATGGCTTTGCGCAGTATCATCCGGTGGGCAAACTGCTCGGCAGTAATGCTACGGCCTTGGGGCGACAACTGGTTGTCGCCTGTATACTCTCCTGTGTCGGGATTGCCGCAGAAGTCAGGATGGCTCTCCGGCCCGAACCAGTCGAAGGTGCCACCCATGTCGAGCTCCTTCTCCGTATTCATGTCGAATAGGGTCAGGTCAACCGTGGAACCACGGGTGTGACCGCTCTTTTCCGCGATGTATTCCTGCTTGAAGAGGACGCTCTTGTCGAGGTCGGGATAGAAGTAGGGCTTCATCTCTGTCGCAGACAGGTCGGAGGCCCATCGTACAAAGTGGTCTACGGCCTTCTGCGGGCGGTAGGCATCATATATCTTCAGTCGGTAGCCTTGTGCCTTCACGTCGTCGCTGACTGCCTTCAGAGAGTCGGCAGCCGCCCTGGTCAAAAGCGCAATGGGCTGTTCGTAACCGTCAATGCGCTGACCTGCGAAGTTGTAGGTGCTGAAATAGCGTATTTCGAGAATGACGTCAGGCACCACGTCCGTCAGCGTCACAAACTGGCTGTTGTCGTCAGTCGCGCTGACGGCAACAGCAGTGTTCTCCTTTTTGCAGTTGTGTCCTTTGGCTACCCACATGCAGCCAATGACGATAAGAACAGCTGCAATGCCTCCCAGAATATACTTTTTCATATGTCCTCTATTTTAGAATTTGAATGCAAAGGTACGAAAAGTCGAGAGCAAAACAAAAGAATCTTTTCTTTTTTTTATTTCCGACATGCAGGTGATTGGGGGATTTCCCCATATAACTTTAGGGAAAAGCTCCTTCCAAATAGGAATAATCTTTTTGAAACCTTATGAAATCAACCTACCTTTGCAGTGTGATTAAGAAACAAATGTCTAACAATTAAAAGATAGGAGATTTGAATATGAAGAAGACAATGAATAAGGTGATTGCAGCTACGATGATGGCTATCACATTGGCAATGCCGGCAATGGCAGGTAATAAGAAGTATGCCAACAACAGGAACACCACAGTTGTTGTAGTGACGAACGACAAGAAGGCATCGCACTTTGATCAGGTTGACAAGAAGCTTTCTCACTTTGACAACCACAGACAAGCCTATCGTCCTGACGTGAAAGCCTGCACCTTCAAAGTGAGCCGCCATGACTCTCCCCAAAAGGTTGTAGCGAAGGCTGAGCGCATGAGAGGCGTTATGGAGACGAAGTGGAATCCCCGCACTCGCGAACTGACTGTCTTCTACGATGCAAAAGTAACATCGCCCCGTCATATCATGCATTTCATGGCATGATTCTCAACACAAATTAAAAAGAGAGGCATCCCCACCGGTTGCCTCCCTTTTCTTTGTCCGTTGGACACAAAAGGACACAAAGGTGACAGACTCCTTTGTGCCTTTGTTCCGAGATGAAATGATTACTAAATCAAAAAGAACGTTCTCTTTAGGCGCGATGGCATCAGGTTTTTTCGTTATTTGGCTGGTTTTTTGCTTTGATTGATTGCCAAAATGCGATTTGCCTCTACTAATACTGCGTAAATAGAAGTGTATCAGTAGTTTGCGTAAAATCCTACGTCTACTAACCCTCTACTTATCCCCTACTAACCCTCTACCTACTCTCTACTAATCCTCTACTGCATTGTCTGCCATGTAGAATAGTAGGTGGCAATTGTTCCCAGCCAGGAAACGGCCCGTTCACAGGCAGGGAACAGACAGTTCCCGCCCTGGGAACAAATACTGGGCTTGGGTTCAGGCAAACGATACACCTGCAGTCCAATAACATGCCCTTATTGCGGAATAACATGCCCTTATTGCAAAATAACATGCTCTTATTGCACGATAAGGAACGCTTGTTCGGTTTGGAGAGATGTCATAGATATAATACATGTTTAGTAGATGGTAGGTAGAGGGTTAGTAGAGGTTTAGTAGAACTTAAATAGAGGTAAAAAGTTTGCTAAATAGTTGTGTAACACAAATAAAATCAGTATATTTGCAGAAAAATCAGATGAATTTAGTAGAGGTAGAACTAAAAATTGAGAATATGAAGGTCAGTTTATTGAAATTATCGCGAAAAAAAGAAGTCATCAAGCGTGTGGAACTGTCGGATCTGGCAGAGATGATTCGTAAAAACCCGGAGGAGGAGAAGGTGTTCGACTTGCGGTTGAATTATCAGTTCTATAAACCCCAGCGTCTGCCAAGCGGACAGATTACCCTTGACGACGAGAAGCATGTGGTGAACCTGCCGCGTATTCTCTTTGCGGCAGACAGCATGAACTACAAGGAGATGCAGAAAGGTCTGAAGTACAACGGACTGGCGGTGGTTGAGGTGAACGGGCTGAAGACGTACGAGGAAGCTGTCGGCGTCAGAAACCAGGCTGCGCGAATGGACGAGACGCTGATGACTTTCCTGGGGGCATCGGGAAAGAGTGTGAAGATAGTCTGTCGGGGAGAACTATATCAGAAGGCTGATGGAAGAAGGCTGACGGAAGATGCAAGAGGTAAGAAGCAGGATGCAAGAGGGCAGGTGGCTGACGACAGGCTGCCTAAGAAAGAGGATGAGATACGGCAGTTCCACAAGAACCTGTACGAGACGGCGCGCAGGGCCTATCAGAACCAGTTCGGACTGGACATAGAATATCTGGAGCCGACATTGGAGCGGACGGTCTATCTGAGTGCCGACCCGGAGATGTACTTCAACCCGGACGCCCGTCCCTTCAAGGCCGACTGCGAGAAGCACGACCAGCCGGAGCCGACACCCATCTCGTGGGAGAGTGACATGCTGATGCCCGGGCGCACCATTACGCGAACCTATCATTTCAACTGGCTGTTTATCCTGCGCGAGGTGCTGGGCGAGTATTTTGACTTGCCCGACGAGGACCGCCAGATGCAGCTGTTGCAGCAGATAGCCTGCAAGTCGCTGGAACAGGGCATCCCGTTGGCTCATGCGCAAGGCATGACGCTGGAGCATCCGCTGTTCCATAACGACCCGGACTTGGTGAAGAGCGTCTTTGCTACCACCTACGAGATTACGCTGATGGAGGACTATCGCAAGAAGTACAAGATGAAACCGCTGAAGAGTGTGCCCCAGGAGACGCTTCAGACCATGCGGACGGAGATTTTCCTCACTGCCAACTACGACTTGCGTAAGAATCTGATGACGGGCGTGGCTGAGTATCGCATGAAATACGCTGAGGACCAGACGTTTAAGCCGCTGACCGCAGAGGTGAGGAACGATATGACCATCGAGGCCCGCGAACAGGGACTGAAGTCGTGGGATCAGGATGTGAACCGATTTATCGACTCCACCCGCATCGAACAGTATGACCCGGTGAACGCCTGGCTGGACAAGTTGCCGGTGTGGGATGGGGTAGACCGCATCGGGCCGCTGGCTGCCAGAGTGCCTACTGACCAGCCGCACTGGGAGAAGTATCTCAGATACTGGCTGGTGGGTATGGTGGCACAATGGCGTGAGAGCGACAAGCAGCTGACTGGCAATGCGTTGACGCCGCTGCTGATAGGTCGCCAGGGGTGTGGAAAGACGCGCTTCTGCAAGATTCTGCTGCCTCCAGAACTGCGCGACTATTACAACGACAAGCTGAACTTCAAGAACGAGTTTGACCTGAACATCGCGCTGACCTCGTTTGCACTCATCAACATCGACGAGTTTGACAAGACGACTAACTCGCAGCAGATTGTACTGAAATACCTGCTCTCGTCGGCCGATGTAAAGTTCCGTCCGCCTTACGGCAAGACCATCAAGCAGTACAGGCGCTACACCTCGTTCATAGGCACCACCAACCAGCTGCAGCCGCTGGTGGACCCAACGGGTTCGCGCCGATTTGTCTGCGTGGGCATCCCGGCAGGCAAGAACATAGACTTCACGGACAATCTGGACCATCGCCAGCTCTATGCCCAGGCCCTGTACCTCTTCAACCAAGGTGAGCGCTTCTGGCTGGACGATGACGAGATACAGACCCTGATAGAGGAGAACGTGCCTTACCAGCGTGCAGTCGATCTGGTGGAGATGATCAACGAGACCTTCCGCAAGCCAAAGGACGGCGAGGGCCGCTGGTGGGGTACCACGGAAATCCTGTCCACCTTCGCCAGCCGCTATGCCTACTTCGATGCCAAAAGGGCGACACCTACCGTTCTGGGCAAGGCGATGAACAACTACCGCTTCAACTTCAAGCGTCGCATGCTGAACGGCTGCTCGGAATACTGGCTCTGCGAGAAATAATAGTGCGTTTAGGCGGGATAACAAGCCTCAGACGGTTAAAATTGATTTAAATTACACCTTATTTTAAAAGGATAATAGAATTTTTTTGTATCTTTGCAAATGCTATCTGCCCGTAGGGCTGTGATGTCATCTGAGGATGACTGAGCTGATGGGTGGAGCACTACATATTGAAAGGCGTTACTGACGCTTTGTTTTTGGATCCATCGAAACTACCACAATCGATATGCAGAACCAAGACAAATGCCGGGGTAACTCCACGGGGTGTAGTATATACTCTCCGTAGTGTGCTGCGAGGGCTAACCATGTCCTCACTAGCACACTTTACGGGTGTCTATATACTCCAGCGTGGGTGTTTCTCTGTTTGTTCTTTCTGCAAGGCTGTGGTAGGCCGCGATGGGTGGAACAGGCAGATGAAAGCACCCACGTTTTTTGTATGTAGCTATCAACATAGTATAATCAATCTGACTTTTGGGTGCTTGTCAGAACAAAAGAATAGGAAGACAATAAAGAGAAACTGACTAAACCATACTGACGAGCATCATTTCGCTTCTGACAAAAGAGAACTGGAAATCTAACTGACGCAGGAAGCAGAAAAGACGCAATGTACTCGCACGGAATAGCGTGAGGGACTTGTTATGCTTTTCTTGCAGCGTTTCCAGTCGCTTCTTTTGGGCACGACAGCCCCTTGCGCTTTCCTTTCAAAGGTGCAAGGGGTTTTTCGTGTCTCAGAAATGAGATGAAGAAAAAACATAAGATACTCTCGTTGTTTGCTAATATCGGTGTAGCAGAAGCTCTTTTGGATGAGAACGCTTTTGCTGTTACTGTAGCTAACGAACTTGTCAAAAGAAGAGCCGAATTATATCAGAGAATATATCCAAGAACAAAGATGATATGTGGTGATATTACGAATAGCGATGTTTATGAAAATATCATCATAGAGTCGAAGAAGTCAGGTGTGGATATAATTCTCGCGACACCTCCTTGTCAAGGGATGAGTACCGTTGGGCAACAGATAGAAGATGATGAACGTAACTATCTGACTTTGCCCGTAATTCAGGCAATAAAGGATTTAAGTCCCAAGTATGTTGCTATTGAGAATGTACCAAACTTTGTCAATACTACTATTTTTTATAATGGAATACGCCAACGTCTTGTAGATATTATTCAGTTTGAACTGCAAAATCAATATAAAATTTCTATTCATATTGTTAATACAGCAGATTATGGCGTCCCACAATCTAGAGAAAGGATGATTATCTTGATGTCTAGATATGACATAGATACAGTTTGGGATATTCCTCCAAAAGAGTCTGTACAATCAACAATGGAAGATGCTATAGGCTGGATTCCAACAATAGATCCTTTTGTAAAAGACTTGTCCACTGAAGAATTCCACAAGTTATTCCCATTATATGAGGCAAGAAAAGAAAAAGCCTTGGCTATATCTCGATGGAATATTCCTCCTGTTCATGTATATAGACAGGTTAGAGCTATGCAATATACACCAACAGGGAAAAGCGCTTTTGATAATAAACAGGAGTACAGGCCTCATAAAGAAGATGGTTCACTAGTTAAGGGATATCATAATACATATTCGCGACAACGTTGGGATACACCTGCATTTACGATAACAATGGATAACCGCAAGATCTCATCTCAAGGTAATGTGCATCCTGGACGTTTCATGGGCAAAGATGAAAAAGGAGAAGATGTATATTCTGATGCAAGAACACTAACATTATATGAGTTGATGCGTATTATGAGCTTGCCTGATAATTGGCCCCTTCCTGATAACTCAAATGAAGCTTTTGTGAGAAGAATCATAGGAGAAGGAATTCCCCCTTTGTTTGTCAAGAAACTATTTGAAAATATTTGTAAATGAAAAAGTTAAGAGGACTATCACTATTCTCAAATGTTGGCATTGCTGAGGCGGGTCTTTCAAATTTTGACGTTGATATATTATATGCTAATGAACTGCTAAAGGACCGGGCAAAGTTCTATTCTTGTGTACACCCCAAAACAGAGGTTATTGATGGAGATATAACGAATGATGATATAAGAGCAGCTATTATAAGTAAGGCTAAAGAAAGTAATGTTAACTTTGTTTTGGCAACTCCTCCTTGTCAGGGCATGAGTGAAGCTGGAAATAGATTTGAATTTGATGAAAGGAATCAACTCATTACGTATGCAGTTGACGTTATCCAACGTGTTAAGCCAGAGTTCGCTATTATAGAGAATGTTCCAACGATTCTTCACACAAAGATTGTTGTTGAAGGAAATATTATGCTTATACCTGATTATCTGAAACAAACTCTATCAGATTACCATTTTAATAATGAATCTTTAATTAAGGCGATGGATCATGGAATACCACAGATGCGGGAACGAAACATTTACCTGTTGGTAAGAAATGATATTGATATTACGTGGGAGTTCCCTGACAAAGAACCCATAGTAACACTTGAAATGGCTATTGGTCATTTGCCAAGCATAGATCCTATATTAAGAGAGGGACTTGATTTTACCATTCAGAAGTTTCCTGATTTTGAGACAAAGAAAAGAAATGGCTTAAAAGTATCTCCTTGGCATTTTCCACCTACGCATTCGTGGAAGCAAGTTGAATGGATGATGCATACTCCGAGTGGAAAATCTGCTATTTACAACCCTGTCTATTATCCACAAAAAGAAGGAGGTATTCATATAGTAGCACATCATAATCATTACAGAAGAATGGCATGGGAAAAGCCTTCAAGAACGATAACTCAGAATAATGGAGTGATTTCTTCATTAGCTTGTGTGCATCCTGGCAGACCCTATGAGAAAAATGGTGAAGTACTATATTCTGACCCTCGTGTTTTAACAATATATGAATTGTTGATAGTTTCTTCTCTTCCATTGAATTGGGCAATCCCGTCATGGGCTAAAGAATCTTTTATAAGGAAGGTGATTGGCGAAGGGATTCCCTCTCGCTTAATTACAGTTATTGTTGAACAATTATTAAAACAGTTATAATATGGCACTAATTATTCCAAAGAACAATGCTGATGCTCAGACCTTAGATGCAACTCTGAGAGTTTATTATGAAGCTAACGATTGGGTACAGAATTCTGTACTTATTGACAAATTATCCTCTGCTTTGGATGATTTAGGTATTGAGGAAGAAAAGAAAGAGCCACAAAGTTATACGAAAAAGACTCAAGTTCTAGCATATTTTGGTTTTATTACCTGGCAAGACGTGACAAATAGCCAATCGCCAAGAAGAATAACGGAATTAGGTAAAAGGTTCTATGAGACGCGATTAGCAAAAGATGCAGACAAAGCCATAGCGATACTAATAGAATCGTTAAGTACATGTACATTTGGAAGAAACGTTATTGGATGTGATTCTGACTCAGACATAGAAGCACCCAATGTTTTCATCAAAGCATCATTATTGCTTAAGGGTTTATCGAATAATGAATTCGCATTTATTCTTGGACGGATGGAATTTCATGGCGAAGAGTTTCATGATGCAGTATTGAAGGTAAAGGTAAACAGAATAAAGGATATTAAAACTTATCCAGAAGAGAATGCGAAGAAATGGAACGATCCCAAGCCTATAACAGCATTAAAGAATTGGGGATTTTTCAATAGCGAAGATAATACCATTAGTGATAAGGTCTTCTTAAAATACGCAGACCAATTGTTGTTATTAAGAACCAAAAATACGGAATCTGTCAGGTTTAAGTCTGACATTGAACCTGAATTGCCTATTACTGAGGAAAGTCATTCCTTTGCTTCTTATCTCACAGCCATTCGCACTAAACCATTCTTACTGCTTGCCGGAATCTCTGGCACTGGCAAATCGCGTATCGTTCGTGAGTTGGCATTCAAGTCATGTCCGAAATATCTTCAAGATGAAGATGGAACAACTCCCGGCAATTACTGTATGATTGAAGTGAAGCCTAATTGGCATGACTCAACGGAACTGCTGGGTTATTATAGTAACCTTAACATGAGCTATCAGTTCAAGAAGTTTGTCAAGTTCCTGGTTAAGGCAAAGATGAATCCTGAGGTACCATTCTTTGTTTGTCTCGATGAAATGAATTTGGCTCCTGTAGAGCAATATTTCGCAGAAATACTGAGCATCATGGAAACTCGAAAGCATCCCAAGATTGAGGGTAGTGATGAGACAAATAAAAATATTATAAAGACTGGAGCCATTATTGATAGTTCATATTTCGAGAAGTATACTTGGAAAGGTAAAGATGGTGAAAGGATGGAGAGAAATGAACCAATGTCTGACAGAGACTGGTATTTCGAGTTCTTCAATCAAGATATGCTAAGTGAGGGCGAAAAAGCCCAGGCAGATAAGTACAAAGACTCATATACATTGGGAAAGGAAGGCTTGACGCTTCCTGATAACGTTATCATCATTGGTACCGTGAATATGGACGATACCACTCACCAATTCTCGCGCAAGGTGATAGACCGTGCGATGACTATAGAAATGAATGGTGGCAAGTTGAGCAACATGTTTGGTGGCAGTAAGGATTTGGAATATCTGCCAAAGGAAGAACAGGAGAAGTGGCAGAATAGTTTCCGTCAACTGTATGTGAATGCAGACGAGGTTCTGGAGGCACATCCTGATGAAGCTGAAGACATTGTCAATAAACTGCCTGAAAAGTTGGAGAACATCAATAAAGCTTTGAAGGGAACCCCGTTTGAGGTGAGCTATCGTGTATTGAATGAGTTGACCATCATGGTGGGAGTATTGCTTGACAGCAAGAAAGAAGGAGAGAACATTGATGATATTATCAATCAGGCTCTCGACCACATCCTATTGATGAAGATACTGCCACGTATAGAAGGTGACTCGGATATATTCAACCTCTCAAAAGACTTCAAACAGAAGAACAGCGTAGAGTATAACAACCGCTTGGAATGGCTGATGAACTTGGCTCCAGAAATCAAAGCAGAGGAAAAGGATCATGATGACCATCGTCAGACTGCCCGCGAGAAGATTAAGGAAATGATAGAACGACTGGAGAATCAGGAGTTTACTCGTTTCTGGCCATAAGACATACAAAGGATGCAGACAGAGGTCCTCAGACTGAAACATACGGAAGGCGACTACGAAGTGATAGTTCGCACACAAGACATCGGGTTCTCTTGGAAAAAATTCGAGAGCAGGATTCGCTATGCAAAAGATTCTAACCCTGAGATTGATGCACCAGAGGCTTATTGCTCGTATAAGAGCCAGGATGAATGCCGGTTGAATTTGTATAGTCCGATAGAATACAAGGAGGTTGAATTCTCAAATGGGAAAGAATGGAATCATTTGTGGCCTGTGTTCTTTGAGACGTGTAAGTATCAGATAAGAATCCTGTTTCATGGTGTTGAGGCTGACTCTAAACCAGAGGTGAGACATGTTAGGAAAGACGTAGAGGAAAGTTTCTTTCTCGATCAAGAGCATGACCATCATGAAAAATCGCTTACAGGAGAGTTGGATTTTCTGAACGAACCTGGCGTATTTCGCTTGGAGTTCAGTTATCAGAAGAATGGGAAACGCAAGGATGCCTATGTCTGCTTCGATGTAGTGTCGCCAAAGCTCGATACCAAGAACGACTATGCTTCTTTGCTGCGTGAGGTGAACGATGAATATCAAGATGTCATCTATCGCTACTTGAGTATTACGATACAGCAGTTCAGTCGTGGGCATTTGAACAATGATGCAACATGGATGCAGGCTTTTCAAGGTATTGTGGATAACTACACAAAGAATGTGAAGTGGGTGATTCAAAACCCGCATACTCAGGTGGTGAAATATAGAACATCGCGCAAGGCTGAACAGATAAAGCGTTGGACTCCAGATATGGAAGAACGCTACGCTGAGGTGCAGGCAGAAGGCAAGTTGGAAGAATACTACTTCAGCTATGATGAGGCTTGCTCTACGCAGGACACGATGGAGAACCGCTTTGTGAAGCATACGCTGAAAAGTATCGGACACAGGTTGAGTAGCGTTATCGCCAATGTATTGAAAAGTACACAAGAAGAACTGTCTGAACGTCATAGGCAGCAATGGATAAACTATCAAGACACACTACGCAAGACGCTCCACCATCCGTTCTTTAAATCCATCGGTAAGTTTGAAGGACTGAAACAAGAGAGCTTGGTGCTCCAGAACCGTAGCGGATACCAGCAGATATACAAGGACTGGCTAAAACTGAAACGGGGCATTGACCTCTATCATGGTGCAGCCAACATTGGTACGCTACAGATATGGGAAATCTATGAGCTTTGGTGTTTCATTAAGATGAAGAAATTGGTGGCCGATGTGATAGGTATTGACAGGAACAAACCTGATTACGAATATTTGGTGACGGAACCCAAGGGCACACTTCTTAATCCTTTTACTGACTCAACATTGGAACACGTTGTAATGTTCCGATATCCTACACCAAAGGATGAAGATGATGACATACGAAGGGCTCAACTGATAGCTCATGCCGGTGATGTTGTGACGCTGCATTACCAGCATACATTTAATCGAACTAGCGGTAACGGGGCATACGGAATGGGTATTCATACAGCTACTACGGAACAGAGGCCCGATATTGTGCTAAATATCAGCAGGGAATCTGGCGAAGTGGTACTGACATATCTCTATGATGCGAAGTATCGGGTTATCAATGACCGCACACTTGATAAAGACTTTGAGCAGCAAGACGCTGATGAGTTACTCCAATTATCAGGTGGAGATTATCCTCCCACAGATGCCATTAACCAAATGCATCGTTATAGGGATGCTATCTATTATAGTAAGGAGCAGGAAAAGTATCGTTCAAAGGAAGTGATTGGTGGATATATATTGTTCCCAGGTCGTGGCGATGACAAAAGCGTCAAAGACCGATATTACAGCAAAAGTGTTGAGGATGTGAATATTGGTGCTTTCCCATTGCTGCCTAATGTGAATAAGAATCAAGAAGGCAGCCTGCTAAAGGAGCATCTGTACAAGATATTGATGGAGAAATCAACTACTGAGAGTCATGTAGCCAAGGCCAAACCTCAACGCACATTGGCATATATCTCAGAGGCGGAAAAGGCTGGAATGATTAACGATCTTGTAATGGTGGCAAGAGCAGGTAGCGATGAGAAACGCAACTGGACGTTCGAGAACTGCTGGTACAACATTCCTCTTGACAAGATTGCAGATTCTCCCATATTACAAGCAAAATACCTGTTGCTCTTTGTGGGTAATGAGAAAGAGACTGGCAACATCAGAAAAATAGTCAAAACAAGGCATGATGTATGGACAAAAAAACGTCTGCTAGATGAAGGTTATCCCGATGCCAACCATCCTTCGTATTATATGATGAGAATTCGAAAGGATAATGGAACAGATGAGTCATTGAGATATCGTGTCTTTGACTTGAGGAATGTTCCCGCTATTGTTTGGGGAAATTCTAAATTGCCGTTCTTTTTTGTCAGGTTGAGGGATTTGCTAGGAACGATATAGGTCTAATATTGCATTGCATTCGATTTTATTTATAAAGTAAGTAGTACAAACTCCACCCTTGCCAAGGGCAGACGGCAAGGGTGGAGTATTGATATAGAAAGAGGGTTGCTATGATGCCTATAAGAAGGTGCTGACCAAGCGCAAAGAGAAGTTATTTGAAGAAGAAAAGGAACAGGTAGAAACAAAAATTCCCGCCGACTTATTCGAGGGGCAGGGTGTATAAATTATTTGGAGTAATGAAAACGCATAGAAAGGACATATACATATACCATGCCATTACTGATAGAATATACCAGACGGTGTTCATCGGTAATTCGACGGCTCCAGACACCATGCAAATCGCCTTTCAATGGCTCAGGTTTTCCAATGCCAGTGAAAGGATGCTGAAGAATGTCTTCCAGCAATTTTGTAATGCGCCTCATGATGCGTTTATTGCCAGTTGCCTTCCAATAGGCCAAATCTTCTTCAGCTTCCGGCATGAATTTTATTTCCATATATCCTCCAGCTTGATGACGCGTCCTCGACCTTCCTCAATGTCTTTCTCTCCTTGGCGTATGATTCTCACCATTTCTGGCGAGGACATGATATACTCTGTCTCATCCATTGCCTGCTTCTTGGCAGATAGCTTCTTGAGATATTTGACGGCCTTTTTCATCAGGCCTTCGTCCTCGGCAATGATGCTCAGTTCACGGAACAACTCCGCGTTTAATTGTAATGCTGTCATAACTTCAAAACGTTTTGATTTCTGTGTGCAAAATTAAGAATATTTTCTGAATAATCAAAGAAAACAATGAAAGAAATAAAGTATCGGCAAAAATATGTGCGCCAGTTGGTGGAAGGAGCCTGCACCTTCAAAGTGAGCCGCCATGACTCTCACAGGAAGGCTGTTGCAAAGGCAGAACACATGAAGGGCGTAATGAATACGAAGTGGAATCCCCGCACTCGCGAACTGACTGTCTTCTACGATGCAAAAGTAACATCATCTCGTCAAATTATGCATTTCATGGCATAACTGTATGCCATACCATATATTTTCAAGAAGTCCCGGCTTGCTACTTGCAGGTCGGGACTGACTATTGTTACCAAGACCAAATGGTTGTATTGGAATTGTTACTGCGCTGTTGAGTGTTGCGATTACCAAAATAGTCAGTTGAAGAGGTTGAACTACCCCGAGATTGGCCATACTGGTCACGATATGTTGTCGTAGTATTGCCAAAGTAATCAGTAGAGGTTGTTGAAGTGCCTGTAGAACGACCATAAGAATCTGTGTATGTCGAATTGGTATTACCGAAATAATCAGTATTAGATCTCTGCGAACCTGTTGTGTTGCCATAACGATCTCTGTGAGTTGTCGTAGTATTGCCAAAATAGTCGGTAGAAGTAGTAGACGTACCGATAGTGTTACCATAGCTGTCACGGTGAGTGGTCGTCGTATTACCGAAATAATCGGTTGACGAAGTTGATGTACCAGTAGTCTGCCCATACTGATTGCGATGAGTAGTAGTCTGATTTCCGAAATAGTCAGTTGTCGTTGACGAAGTGCCGACATTGTACTGAGCGTTTGCTGTGATGGCGAATACGACAGCCATCAGTGTCATCATTAGCTTTTTCATAATCTCGATGTTTAAATTGTTACTTATAGTGCTGCAAAATTACTTTTTCTTGTCCATTTGCCCAACTAGGATCACTTTCACAACCTTGTTATTGACTCCTTTTCGGGCTTTCTTTGTCTTTTTATACCAAAAAGAGTGAAAAGGTAACCATAATTTGAAGAAAATATGTAAATTTGCAGGTAGATATATCCAATTAGTATTAAACATGAGAACAAGAATGATTATACGTCCAATATTGACTTTTGTAATACTGTTATCACAAGCACCTGTCGTTTATGCTCAAAATGTCAAGTACCTAATAGAAAAGGCGCAAGTGTTAATTGATAAGGGAAAATACAAAGAGGCAGATAGAACTCTTATAGGTATTAATGAGGAACAGGTAAGCAAATACGGTGATACCTGCTTGATAGTGTACAATTATGAGAAAGGCACCTGTCTTTATTATATGGAAAAGTACGAAGATGCCATTCCTTATTTACAAAGAAGTCTTGAATACATGGAGAAACAGCCCCACAGAGACTGTGATTACCTTGAAATATTGTTTGGGATTGGAGCAAGTTATAAGAAACTAGGTAACTATCCTAAATCAGAAGAGTATTTTCGTCGAACCATTATAAAAGGTAACTATTTCAATCTAAACTGTGCTATAAGGAATCAAACATACAGTGAAATGGCAGAGTTGTATTCTCTAATGGGTAAACCCGAGTTCGCGGATATTTGTACGTTGCGAATTGAGTCAGAAATGATGTTGAAAAATACAAAAAGCTTGGATGCTCAACTTGATGCCTTATGGGATATATACAAGGCTCATGAGAATATGGGGAAAGTTGATGAGTGTTTAAGTGATTTAAAAAAAATGCGACATTTGATAGAAGATAGTATGGGAAGAAAAAACAAACAATATCTCAAGTATTCTTTTTTATTGGGTTCCCATCTACGATATACTTGCAAGCGTCCCCAAGAAGCTGCGATAATACATAAGGAAATGATAGAGATAGGTAAACAATTTAAGACATACCGAAATGAAGTATGGAATGCATACGTAGAGTATTTAAGATATCTCTCAGAGAACAATAAGGTTGACTCAATAGAGTTAATTCTTCCTTACGCTATCAAATACTACAATAACACTAAAGATAAAAGAGGTGAGGATGATAATCTTTATGAAATCGTCGGCAATGGATTATGTGATGCCAGAAACTATGAAGATGGCATTAAATATCTAGAAAAGAAATGGAAAGGCAAAAGTGCGAATTCTATTAAAGCGTTGGATTACTTAGGTGCTTACTATTTTTATAGAGCAAATGATGCAGGAAAAGCTCTTGGTTATTATGAAAATGCTGAAGCACAGATTGAAGGTGGACTTGAAACTAATTTGGGAACAAAAATTCTCATATTAGAACGTCTAGTATTAATAAGTCAAAGATTAGGCAACACGAACGAAGCAGTTCGTTATTCGACTCTACTTGAACCTTTTATGAAAGAACAGAATGATGATGATTATCGTTCAAGTTTTCTAGTAGATTGGTCTGTTGAATGTGCAAATATTGGTAGTGTAGAAAAAGCAGAAGAATTAGCTGGTATTGTAGAGAATTTGCTCACCAAATTATCTATAACGTCCCAAATACGCCAATATTCGCAAATTGGCTTTGTATATATTAAAACTGAAAAATATAACAAATCAATTGATAATATAAACAAAGGAATAAAATTGGCCATACAAGAGAAGGGGGATAAATGTATAGAACTAACGACATTATATCACAATCTTGGTCGAGCGTATATGCTAAAAGGTGATTATTCTAATGCGCTATCAGCTCTTAATAAGAGTAAGGAACTACAACTAGAACTTGAAGGGGAAATTATGCAAAGAACTGCTGACTATATTAAAGAATGCGAGTCAAAATGAAAAGATTTTATATTATACTAATAAACATGTTTGTTAGCTTAAACATGTTTCCTCAAACAACTAATGATGTAATTACAAAAGTAAAAGAACTTCAGCAGGAAAATGGCGATTCTATAGCTAGAGATTATCTAATTAAGAATCAAACGATGTTTGAGAATGATAATGACCATGCTGTTTATTTGGGCTTGTGGGGACAATTAACATCAAACATGTGGAATGCTAAACCCACTCCATCTCTTACTGATGAATTTAAGACCTTTCTGATGTCTATTGTAGACGAATCTGCATATTCAGATGAGTTCACTCCTGAAGAGTCTGCATTACCTTGGGTGTGGCAGATGACCCATGATTATACAAATATTTTGTATGCTGAAGGTAATAAGGAGAAGGCTCTTTTTATGTTGAGTCGAATTCATAAATGGTTTAAGCCTTATCCAAACTACAGAAACACAGTAGGTTATGCTCAATCCTTGTTAAATTATTGTCTCCTTTTAGTTCGAGACATGCATAAATACGAAGAAGGGGAGCCATATGTGAATGAGTATGCAGAAATCGCTAAAAATGTATATGGGGAAAATTCGGCTCAATATGCAGTCGCACTCAATAATTTATGCTATACACCTAGTAGGTCTCCAAAGGAAAAGATTGAAATGTTAAAAAGGGCAATTGCTATTTATGAGGTTGCCGAGAATCAAGACCCAGCTATGTTGGAACAAATGAAGACTATTTATAAATCAACGATGGCCGCCATAACCGGAATCGTAAATACTGACAGCATTACTGTTAATGCAAATGAAATAGTGTCAATCAATGATTGTGTATCATTAATTGTAGCAGAAAGAGGGGCAGAAGCTTTAAAATCATTATTACATTACAAAGAATTATTATCGAAAGATCATTATATTGACACTTTACGGTATTCCGAAGTTGCTAGTTATATTATCACCGCGTATATTCAAATTAATGAATTAGCTAAAGCACAGAAAGAAATTGAAGATTTCCACACAAAAATTGGGATTGATAATATTCCCTCTAATTATTCTCAAATCTTTTATACTTCAGCTGGTTTAATAGCAATGCGACTAAAAGACTATCCCAAAGCTTTGAGATATTGTCATGCAGCTTGTAAACTCTCGGAACAACAAAATAGATACGATATTGAGTATTGCAAGATTCTTGGAAACCTTAGCATGATATATGGGATGGCAGGCGAGTCAGTTAACAAACAATTTTATTTGGATGCAAAGTGGTATATTGATGAAGCAATTTCCGTATTCGAAAAACAGATTGGAGATTTGACCCAGCATGGAGCTACAGGTCTTACATTATTAAATAACAAAGCGTGCATATATGAAGCATTAGGTGAGCATCAAGAATCTATTGAAACATATGAAAAGATAGTTACAGACTTTGGGGACAGAGGTGATGTGAAAGGCGCATGGTTACTAGCCGCAAATAATTTGGCTGTACTATATATGAAATCTGAAAAACCTGGGAAAGCGGTCGCTCTTTTGGAGTCGCTAAGCAGTAAGAATAAAGAATATAAACAGATGCTTGCGCAGAACCTCGCTCTAGCATATTATTTCATAGGAGATTCAAAAATTAAGGAAGCTGTTCAAGACTTTAATTCAATATCCTATGATAACTGTTTGGATGTTTTTAATTTCTTTACTGTTGCTGAGCGAGAAGATTATTGGACTGGTGCTGCACGTGAATTACTCGCATTAAATAATCTGATTGCCGATAAATACCCAGATAATACAGACGTTGCATTTAATAACCTGCTATTCGTTAAGAATCTTAATTTAATGTCGGGCGATATTCTAAAAAAGATGGTGGACAATTCTTCAAACACAGAACTCAAGGCAAAGTACAACAAAATATCCACTTTAAGAGATGCTATTTCATACCGCTCTAGTGAACAAGACAGCATAAGAATATGGATGAAACAATTAAATGAAGAGGAGCGAGATTTACTATCCCTAATTCCTGATTATAAGAAAAATTTGCTAAAATCGATTCATTCGTGGAACGAGATTAAAGAATCCCTTAAAGATGATGAAATTGCTGTTGATTTTACATATATTCCCAAAATACGAAATTGGGGGAATTCCGATGCTTACGGCTATTATGGAGCTTTTGTCATAACTAAAGAATCACAAAAGCCAAAATTGGTTTCCTTATGTGATGTTGACTCCATAAACCAACTTTTTACAGGAGCGTTAACTGATTCTGAACGAATATCCATACTCTATAAAGAAGTATCATTATTCAAAAGAATTTGGGGTAATATGGAAAATTTCTTAAAAGGAAAGAAAACAATATACTTCTCGCCTACAGGACAGTTGAACCTTTTGAATCATAACGCGTTAGTTATGCAAGACGGAAAAAGATTTGGAGAGATTTATAATATAGTCAGATTATCTTCAACTGACAAGATTCTTTCTTTAAGATTTCCAAAGACGAAAGTCCCAAAATATGAATCTGCTGTGATTTATGGAGGTATTGATTATGATTTGACTGTAAATGAAATGGCTCAAGTTGCTAAGCAGTACAAACATGATAGTGAAAAAAACTATGTGCTAGCTAAAAGATCAGATAATGAAAGAGGTCATTGGGATTATTTACCTGGAACAAAAGAAGAATCTCAAAGTGTATTTGATATGCTAAAGTCAGACAACATTCCATCTATATTATTTCAGGATGCAATTGCTAACGAAGAATCGTTCAAAGTGCTCAGCGGACACTCTCCATGTATAATCCACCTATCTACCCACGGTTTTTTTCTTAATAGCCAAGAAAAGGTGAAGGCGAATCCATTTATGAAAAAGATAGGCAGTTATTCTGAAAAAGAAGACAATCTTATTCGAACTGGGGTATTAATGGCTGGAGCAAACAATGAATGGTGTGGCATTAATCATGTATCAGGCATTGAAGATGGTATATTAACAGCTGATGAAATAAGTAGGTTAGATTTAAGTGGAACAAAACTTGTTGTATTGGCAGCATGTGAAACAGCAAAAGGACATGTAGACGAAATAGATGGAATACTTGGACTTCAACGAGGATTTAAGAAAGCAGGAGCGAATTCTATATTGATGAGCTTGGACAAAGTGGATGATGAAGCAACGAGAATACTGATGGTTGAGTTCTATCGGAATCTGATGAGCGGAAAAACAAAATGTCAGTCACTTAAAGAAGCCCAGCAATATCTACGCAAAGTCGATAATGGGAAGTATGATGATCCTAAGTATTGGGCTTCGTTTATTATGTTGGATGGTTTAAACTAATAGAGAGCGTGTCACAGACACGCTCTCGGCAATTTAGTGGCAGATGATTGTAAGCAATGATGCTATGATGGTCAACAAAGCTGCAATCTGTTGTAAAACACCTGTATTACAGTTGCCTTTGTTATGCCACTCCACGTTTGCCTTTAGAATAAGATTTATTTTCATAATCAAATTCATTTAGGCTCCGTGGCTCTGAGGCTCCTGGAGGTAGTTAATAAAACTTCAGGCTCTAAGGCTCTCCAGAAGATGAACGTGTTTCGTCCACGATGCAAAGGTACAAATAATAATTGTATGCGCCAAATATTTACCCAGTTTTTTGTTTCCTTAGCATATTCTTCACCATTAACGTCATGATAAAAGCACATGTTCGCATATGGGCATTTGTAATTAGCGATTTCTTGAATGCGGTCTCTTCTTCATAGCTCATCTGCCCTCGCAAGAACTTCTCTATCAACTCAATATATTCTTCCATGCTGCTGTCGTTTTCCTATTGGTACCGTAAAGAGAGAAAATGTAACCTTAGGATTAAGAAAACAAGGTTGAGAAGCGCATGTTTCTTTCAAAATAGGAAGAAAACGAGGAGAAATGTGCAGAATTATGTATAAAGATAACGTCATTTCGAGAATTATTACTAACTTTGCGGCGAACAACGAAAGAATTATAGTTATGATTAAGACAAACGACTACAAAACAATAGACTCCATCGTGCTCTCGAACTACATCTTGAAGCACTATGGCCCTATGTCGCACTTGAAGTTGCAAAAGTTGCTTTTCTATTGTGATGCCTATTGTTTGGCATATTTTGGTCAGGAGTTGATTGTTGACCAGTTTGAGGCTTGGGTACATGGTCCTGTCAGTCGTAAGGTCTTTAACGAACTAAAGGGGCAGGCAGTACTCTATACCGATGTTGCTTATTCTGAGACACCAGGGATGGATGTCGATGCCGAGTTTGCAAAATTGACAACTGACCAGCAAGCATTAATAAAAGACGTTCTTGATCAACTTGCATCGTGGACCGGACTTGAACTGGAGCGTGCCACACATAGTGAAAGACCTTGGCAATTAGCTCGTGTTGGGTATGACGATGCACAGCCCTGTCATGAAATCATCTCGAAAGAAGAGACCGCTCGGTTCTATAAGCGCGACATTGCCTAATGGTAAAGATAACCAAGAAGAAAGGCAGTTCGATTCTGAAAGAAATTGAAAAGCCGAGAAGCGTGAACGATACAGAAAGGACAGCCAACTTCAAGTTGTCCTTTCAAGATTTAGATACCACGCAAAAGTTTGGATCAGCATTTCTTGATTGGCAACGGAGTGGTTTGCTGAGTTTTGCATTGGATACGCTTCGAGGGTATTGTTGCTCACCTTTGAGAAAGCAAATAGATGGTGATAAGTTTGCAATTTATGATTCGTTTCCACCAGATGATAGGACGATGTATAAATACCCCAAGAATGTACCAGAGGATGCGCATTGGGCAAGGATTCATGTGAATGGTCCATCAGTAATCATCGGACATATAGTTAATGATACTTTCTATGTGGTTTTCTTAGACAAAACGCACAAGTTCTGGCTAACAGAGAAAGACAGGCAACGATTGAAGAAATGATCTCATTGTTGTCCGTTTTTTCTTGCTTATAGGTCTTGAAGTTTCTTTATCAGTTCGTCTGCCTTATTATAAATAGGTGTATCTGTGTTATCTGCTTTAAGTTTTTGAAGAATGGTGATGGCATTGTCTATTTGGTCATCTTTTACGTATGCCAAAGCGAGGTTCCAAGCGATGTCATTGGCGTAAGCGTTGTAGGTGAAGTTGTCATCAAGGGATTTGTAGATGGGCTCCAGTTCTTTGATGATGTTTGAAACGTTTCTATTATCTTGTATCTGAATGAAAAGGTCATATAGATGTGCTATCGTGGCTGAATCTACGTCACCACGAGAAATATCGCTCATATCATATTCCGTATAATATGGAGAGACAGCCGCATCGAGCATACGGTAGCGATGGTCTTTGTAGATTCCGAAGAAAATAGCGAAAACAGCAGCAACGGAGCAAGCCCACCAGAGGAGAGGACGTACTTTAGATTTAGCTGTACTCTCTTTGATGATGTTTGCTTCTTTGGAGGAATTTTGGTCGTGCAGTCCCTTGATGAGAGAGGTCATAGCCATAGCACGGTTGCGCAATTCAGGATTCTGACGAATCTCCTGCTTGAAGGCTGCCTCTTCCTCTGCAGACATTTCTCCACGAAGGAATGCTTCTATACGTTCATCGATGCCATCCATTAATATATCGTCATTCTTATCCATAGAATTTATTCATTAGTTCGTTATACTTGGTGCGAAATTTCTGTAGGCACTTATACTTCTGTGTCTTGACAGAGTTGGCATTGGCAAAGCCAAACATATCCGCAATGGTTGATGTCGTGAGGTTGTCCCAATAATAACCTTGGAAAACATTTTTGCAGGTGTCGGGCATTGACTCGATGATGCTTTGTACTATCTTTTCTGACCGCGAAACCTTTTCCGAATCCTCATCCTCCGTGCAGAGTTGATACAGTTCGTCTATCTTGTCGGGACGGAAAGTGTCCTTATTGGTAATCCTGTTATCGTCAAACAGAGGTACGACCTTCTTTTGCTTACCCAAGAATTTAAGCGTCTGGTTGATGCAAATACGAAGGAAATAGGTGGAGAGCGTACTTGTGAGATTTGACAATTTTCCTTCACGGATATTCATGAACAAAGCAACGGATGACTCCTGATAAATGTCGCTCAAATCATCGTCTGAGACAGAGAATGTCTTTCTCAGATAAGCCAGGACCTTATTCCTTTCATCGGCAATAAAGCTATTTAGTTCCGTATTTTGCAGTGTTATCTCCTTTGCCATATCAATAGCTCGTTTCCGTAACAAGATTCTGATTATTAGGCCAACGTCCAGTTGTCATCAGTGAATGTTTAAGGCTCTCAACAAACTCACGGGCATTGGTGGTAAGCCTTAAGCCGGATAAAGTCTGCGCAATGTTGTACGAGAGAGGACCAAAGCGTTTGCCGTCAATCTTGATTTCTGTATTCACCTGGTCTGGACGACAGGCTTCAATGAACAGAACGTTGGATTGTCTTGCGGAAGCCTCTATTCGATAATGTGATTTCTTGGTTGTCGATGGCTTGAACACCTTATTATTATGTGTAAAGCCAACATGAGTACCTCGAACTGTTTCGTCGTTAGCTCTTGATGACGTTCCTGCATGACAGGCATCGATGACAACATACAGGAATCCATTAGGCCCGATTTTCTCACGGAGTTTCTTGACGTACTTATTAAGTAAGTCGTCAGTTAAGTGCTTTTGACCCTCATAGACACCTTTCTTATATATTTTGTAGGCATCAATAGGGACAATAGATTCATCCCATCCGTCAGTCTCATCTCCATTAAGGTCTTCTATTGGTTGACCATGAGTTGAGAAATGAAGATAAACAACATCGCCTTTCTTGGTTTTGTTGGTAAATTGTGTTATCTGGTTGACGATGTTATCGAAAGTTGCCTGCTCGTCTAATAATACTGTGGTGGTGAAACCTTGATTCTTTAATGTTGGATTAAGAAGGTTTATGTCCTCAACACCATTGATGTTGTTCCATTGGTAGCCCGTCAATGCAGTGTCATAATGTGAGATTCCGACCAAGAAAGCCCTCTTCCGCTGGGCATTTACAGCGGTGGAAAGCAGCATCGCTACAACTATTAGGTATGTTCTGAATCTCATACTGAAAGAAATTTTCTGCAAAAGTACAACTTTTTTCCGATATTGCAGTTACCTTTCTCAATTTTTGGGTATAAAGAGGCAAAGAAAACAAGATTGTGAAACATTTAAAAGCAAAACAAAATGAAAAGATTATTCTTACACATCAAGCGAATTTTCAAGAAGTTCTGGTTTATCATCTTCTTTATGTCGGCAATTTCTCTAGTCTTTGGTTTGGCACTGGTGATAATAATGACTATAATATCAATACTGTTCTTCAGTGATCCAGTAGATGTTGATGCCATCTTGGACAACTTCACGGAAAGGGAACTGGAGATCATCCTGTCGGAAGAGATGGATGAGAGTGTAGCGGATGAAGAATACCTGGAGTTGATAGCAAGATACCAGTCCTACTTCTGTCCTAAGAAAATAGATTCTATAACGATTTGGACAGGCTCACAAGTTACCACGGACTCCTTTATCTATGAGTATGAATTGAGAAAACGTATTGAGGAGTTTAGCGAGGAAAAGTTGAGAAAGGATATTCTTGGTAAGATTAACAGGAGCAGTGTTCACGTTCAGCGAATGATACGCACAAATAGAAACATGATATTCAGATATACATATCGTGATAATTACGAAACATTTGATATTGTGATCAGCATAGAAGAGTTAAAAGGTTAGGGAAACGAATTATTAACGAATAAATATAGCACGACTATGGCACTATTTAATTGGTTTGGCAAGAAGCCAGTAGAGAACGAGCAGATTGTTCCTGAAGTAATAGAACCGACTCAGGAGCAGAGTAACGAACAGAATGCCCCCAAAGAGGATGAAGATAAGAAGAAGGTTATCACCATCACCTGGGGAACTGGGATGCCCATTGATGTTATCTTCAACTTCATCCACAGGAACTTCGAGGAGGAAGGATTTCAAGATGCACTTGTCAACTGTGACATCACCTATCGGGATGCAAAGGAGAAGATTATCCGCAATGATTTGGAGATGCTTTTTAAGCGGATCGTCTTGAAGTACAAGAGCGATATCAGGATGGTAAACGTGAGAATCGATAATGCCCAGAAGGCATTGGCTCTCGCTGCAGCATCTGATATGGCAGCACTCAGGGAGACGTACGAAGAACATCTGACAGAGATTCAGGAAATGCAACAGCAACTTGAAGCCAACGATCCTAAGATGACCACCATGATAGAGTCGTATCGCAGAGGATTCCTTAAGGGTATTGCAGCCAATGCAGTTAATTTCATCAACAACAAGTAAAAAGCTACAATTATGAATATTTTAAAGAACTTTGGTTGTTTCCTGATTGGATGGAACAAAGATATTTTGAAAGAGTGTGGTGAGGCCAGTCAAAGACAGTATCGTAAGCTGTTGTCAGCCATCTGTATTATGATGATTTTGTGGGGGACGATTGGTTATTGTTTCGCAGATAGATATATCAATATCGAGTCTTGTGCTTTGAAATTATGTGTCTCTGTAACTTTTATGCTGATTGTCCTTTGTGTGGAAAGGGTAATTATCTTAACGGTAGGTAAAGCCCGATTGATGACACTTATGCGAGTTCTGCTTGCTTTGTGCATGGCAATACTGGGTTCGTGCATCATTGATCAGATTATTTTCAGCAATGATATTCAGCAGACCATTAAAGAACACAGAGAAGACGTTATTAAGGAAACTATAATCAAACGCCTTTCAATTTACGAAAGTGATGAACGAAGAATCGCTTATGAAATGGACTCATTGAATAAGGTATCAGTAGCGTTAGGTGAAGAATTGCAAAAGAGACCTACCATAAAAAGTGTAAATGTTTCAACACAAGAACAGGTGGTGGGTATTGATGAAGACGGGAAACCTAAAAAAGTCAAGACGCGCTCTACGGATATTGTAAATATTGCTAACCCTTTGGCTGAACAGTTGAAGGCAAATAATGAACAGATTGTTACATATCAAGAGCAGCGTGAACAGATACGAAAGGACAAGAAGGAATTAGCTGAGAGGGTGACGCAGGAAGTAAGTGCTAGGCCATTGGGCTTTATTGAAGAATTAGAGGCTACGCTGGAGGTCGTTTCGAATAGCCAGGTGTCGATGATTTTCTATTGTATTTTGTTCTGTTTCCTAACTTTCCTCGAATTATTTGTATTAACTATAAAGATGGGTGAAAATAAGTGTGATTATGAACTGATAGTGGAGAACCAACTCTCCTTGAAGAAAAATCTGATGGAACAGACGGCACAAAGTGTATTAGTGAATAAAAAATAATAGTAACGATTAAAACTTAGAGATTATGGCAAGAGATTTTTATGATGACTCTTACGAAGAGTATGATGATTACGAGTGTGAGAGCTACGATGATGGTGGCTATGAGTGGACGGAAGAAGACTCCTGGGATGCGCTGACAGACGGGATGTATGGCGATATGCCGAGCGATCCGAGAATGTACGATGCGATGATGGATGCTATGGGATTCTAAATAGTTGACGTTATGGAGAAGCAAGTACAGCGGATGTTCTCAAAAGAATTGGAGCAGTTCCATTGCTCCATTCTTTTGGACGAGGTGAAGGAAAAGGTACGCAAACTAAAAGCGTATGGAGTAGATGAAGCAGAGATTGTGGCTGCTATGAACGAAGAAGAACTATTTCCTCAACTAATAGTTACTGAAGACTACAAGATCGTGTTGGATGATGGCACCAATACAGAAGTGAAAATGGAACCTATAGTGAAGGCTGTGTATTTGCTGTTCCTCTCGCATCCGGAAGGAATCGTACTGAAGTGCCTGCCTGATTATCGGAAGGAGTTGACAGCGTTGTACCTGTTGTTGCGTCCTGCGGGTCTTACAGACAGGGTCGTGCAGAGCATTGAGGACGTTACGAACCCCATGCTGAACTCCATCAACGAGAAGTGTACCAGAATCAGGAAAGTGTTTTCGGGTCTGTTGCCCAAGAGTGTTGCCAGGTACTACTCAATTTCGGGCAAGCGTGGGGAGGCGAAGAAGATTGATTTGGTGCGGGCCAATGTGGTGTGGAAGTGCAAAATGCCAAATCCACAAGGCTTGTGATGGGAAAAGATGGGATAAAGAAAAGAATAAGTTTTAATTTTGCAAACAAAACAGTATTTGAATATGAAACAGCATGGTAAAGTGGCGTTTACGCCAGAGTTCGTAGAGAGTCTGGAGGAAGGACAAGTGTTTGTATTTGGCAGCAACCTGATTGGATGTCATTCCGGAGGGGCTTCGTTGGTGGCCATGCAGCGCTTCGGTGCTGTATGGGGACAGGCAGAGGGTCCGCAAGGACAGTGCTATGCTATCCCTGTGGACATCAGAGGGGAAGCGGTCGAAAATGTCTCTGCCTATATGAAACGGCATATAGACAAGTTTCTGGCATACGCCAAGGCACATCCCGAACTGTTATTCCTGGTCATCAGAGTTGGATGCGGCAATGCTGGCTTCGATGAGGAATTTATGGCTTCTTTCTTCAAAGAGGCCATGAAGATGGACAATGTAAGACTGCCTAAGTCGTTTGTGGAGATTCTGAAGAAGGACAAACAGGAGAAAAAGAACAGTACAATACAACGTGTATTCAACTTGATTATTCTCGATGAAAGCGGGTCGATGGCTACCATCGCAAAGCAGGCGGTGAGTGGGCTGAATGAAACATTTCAAACTATCAGAAATGCCCAAAAAGATCATAAGGAACAGCAGCATTTTATTACGTTTGTGACTTTCAACAGTGCAAATATCAAAACAGTGATGAATCGCCAGTCTGTAAACGTCGATAAGGAATTAAAGTGGACGGACTACAATCCTAGTGATTGTACACCATTGTTCGATGCTATGGGGCGTTCGTTGAATGACCTGAAGAAGCATGTTGATGGCGATGATGTTGTGTTGGTGACTATTATTACTGATGGCTATGAAAACGCCTCACGAGAATATAGTGGACGCGACATCAAGAATCTAGTATCGGAACTGAAGGGAAAAGGATGGGTTTTCGCATACATTGGCACTAACCAAGACGTGGATGCTGTCGCTGACGACATGGGCATTCGTAGCAGGATGAACTATGATTATTCGCCCCAAGGTGCTGAGTGTATGTTTGAGTTAGAGCGAACAAGTAAGAGAAGGTTCTTTGACAGACTGGCAAGTCATGGAAGAAATTTCTTGATGGATGAACAATATGACTATTTCGAGTCGGAAGAAGATCCTGAGAAAGAACCAGACATTACATGGAACATAGAAGATAATAATAAGACTTCTTCCACTAATGATGACAATCAAATAAATGTCAATCAGAAGACAGAGAATCACCAGGAGCAAGAAGACGCTGAAAAGGAAAACGAAACTGTTGAGAATGAGGAACCTATAGGTTTCTGGGATAAAATAAAGAACGTTTTTAAAGATTAAATTATGATAGACTACGAGTACATTGATCCAAGACCACCAAGGGGAACCTGAAATGGGCTGAATCAAAGAGAAAACAGCTGAAGACAGAAAAGTAAATTATATGCCAGGACAAAGAACTCAATATAAGCGTAGTCAGGGGCAGAACAGCCAATTGCCTTTGGATTTTGCATATGGTCATGTTCAGCCACAAGCTCTTGAGGTTGAAAAGGCCGTGCTAGGAGCATTGATGATTGACCGCGATGCGTATATGGAGGTATGCGAGATGCTGCATGTGGAAAGTTTCTACGAGCCTCGAAACCAGAAAATATATGCAGCTATCCAGCAACTGAACATGGAAGAGAAACCTGTGGATGTGCTGACTGTAACTGAGCAACTGGCAAAACTGGGAACGCTTGAAGAAGTTGGTGGTCCTGGATATGTGGCAGAACTGAGTTCGAGAGTTGCCACGTCTGCAAACATTGGCTATCATGCCAATATCGTGGCAGAGAAGTATCTTTCGAGGCAACTGATTTCATATACCAGCACCATAGGCACCAAGGCATTCGATGAGACTTGTGATGTAAACGATGTCATTCAGGAGGCAGAAAGTATTCTTTTTGACATAGCTCATAAAAACATGAAGAAGGACTATACCTCAGTAGATCCTCTGATTGAAGAAGCTACTAAGATTATGCAGGCATCGGCAGGGAACAACGGTGGTGTGACGGGCATATCAACAGGGTATTATCGTCTTGATGACGTAACGAGTGGATGGCAAAATTCTGATTTGGTCATCATTGCTGGAAGACCTGCAATGGGTAAAACGGCCTTTGCTTTGTCAATGGCAAAGAACATTGCAGCAGACCAACACATCCCTATGGCATTCTTCTCATTAGAGATGTCTGGAGTTCAGTTGACGAATCGTTTGATATCTAACGCATGTGAAATTGGCGGAAAGAAGATTCTGAACGGCAATCTTGACCGAGCGGACTGGGATCGGTTTGATAAGCGAATCAACAATCTGATAGGTGCACCTCTTTATATTGATGACACACCAGGCTTGTCTGTTTTTGAACTGAAGACAAAGGCGCGTCGTTTGGTCAACGAGCATCAGATAAAGTTGATTATGATAGACTATCTGCAGCTGATGAATGCCAATGGGATGCGGTTCAACAATCGCCAAGAAGAGGTGTCAAATATCTCACGTTCACTAAAAGGCTTGGCCAAAGAGCTGAATATCCCTATCATTGCACTGAGTCAGCTGAATCGTGGTGTAGAAGGTAGAGAGGGGGCAGAGGGTAAACGGCCGATGCTGTCAGACCTCAGAGAGTCGGGAGCTATAGAACAGGATGCGGATATGGTGGTATTTGTTCATCGCCCGGAATACTATCATCTATATGAGTCTTCTGATGGTACTATTGACTATCGTGGCAAGGCAGAAATCATCATAGCAAAACATCGAAAAGGTGCCACAGATATTGTCTTGCTTGATTTCAAGGGAGAGTTTACACGCTTTGAGAATCCGGAGGATAATTCACTGGGAGATCTTCCATTGACTGAAGGTGGTGAAATAAGAGGTGACAAACTAAATGGTGAGAACAATCAGCCTGTAGGGGTAGATTCTTTTGGTGATGCGCCGATTACCCTCCCACCTCCTATAAACGAGCCCGCACCATACTAATATGAGTATAGAGGAAGTAATAGACAGAGCCATCATGTCTGAGCAGACGATAGAGATAGAGTACTGCACACGAAGCGGGCATGTCTTTGCCTGTGAGATTACCGTTATAGGCTATTCTCAATACTATGGCGGCGGGTATATTGTGGCTCGTCGGACAGACATAGGTGAAGACAGGACATTCAAGGTGAGTAGAATCATGAGTGTCAACGGTCATTATTTCTCGCGTATCTTCTGGCAGCAAATTGGTGATGAGTTTAAGAGAATATATTAATTCACTTAAGTGATGTGGCAATACAGATTAAAATGCATTTCCTATTTGTCCCATAAATATCAAGTCTGGAGGATATGTCTGAGGTTGAAGTTGGATGACTTTTTTAAAACAGCCAGAGCATTGGATATGGAGATAATATAGATTGTAGGAATATATTAGGTATTTCAGAGTTTTTTATTAATTTTGCAACAAAACTATAATCAGTATGAACAAGAAAATAGGGAAACAAATTGCTGACATAGTGTGTGATGCATGGAACACGCTTGATAGTTCATTATTCGAGGCCTTTAGGATACAAAGGAGAACTGTCTGTATGTACCAATTGTATGGAGGCTGTAGAGTTTTTGCCAACTATATTACTTAGATATAAATAAATGGAATTTAAGGTGCCGAAACACAACACACCTGCTGCCACTCTCATTAAAAATTATCAAAACAGGAAGA
>Ga0310695_10003723_pt1 | contig 29376 bp, 32 predicted proteins | sample RumenRJG_04DNA_FD_203882 | JGI IMG/M metagenome (GOLD analysis project Ga0310695, IMG submission 203882) | Bovine rumen microbial communities from Lethbridge, Alberta, Canada - RJG_04 (v2) (version 2) | ecosystem: Host-associated > Mammals > Digestive system > Stomach > Rumen | place: Canada...
AACTCGCAGGAGATTGCCACCGACATCTACAATATCAGCGGTATCCCCCATATTATCCTCTTTGCCCCTGACGGCACCATCCTCGCCCGAGGACTACGTGGTAAGGACATCAATAAGAAACTCAAAGAGATATTCAACGATAACAAATAAACTCAAAAAACTCTCGTGACCCAATCACTTTATGTCTAACTTTCAAAAAAAAAAGTAAGGATTATGGAGAACCCGACATTACCTACCAACTGGCTGGCTGCGCTGAGCAACGCCAACCACGACGGCACGACACAGCAGATAGACGATGCCGTCGAAATTAGTTCAAAGACCTATAGACACCAAGCCTCGTCGCGTCGTGATGATGAGACGGGGGCCACAGAACACTGAGATAATTCCTATAAAATCCAATGGAAATACACATAGAAGGCTATCTCCAACACAATCGTAATAATTGACAGGAGGGAAAGGGAGCCGACGACGTAGAACAGTTTTGCCGACAGCCAAACTCCTTCGTTATTCTTCACAATCTCCGTAAGTCTGTGACTCTGCTTTTGCCATAGTACTTCCTGCTGTTTGTATTGGTCGGCAAGCATCTGTTTCTCCTGTTCCATCCATTGGTTAAGTTTTTTTGCTTCTTCTCGCTTCAGTACGCAAGGGGCTGGCCAGGTTGGTGCCGTCGTAATCCTGAATCACCGGATATTGATGATAGACGGAATGGACGACGTTGCGGCCAAAGTATTCTGCCGTCCCCTCATGGATATCGGTAAATTTAGCCCTCTCCAGTTCACTGGCATATTCGCTATTGAACTTGTTGAGCCAGTACTTGGCGCGGCTGTAACTCTCAGTCTTGCGGTTTGCGTCATAGAGAACGTTGACCAGCGACAGGACCATGAGTTTGCGGTAGACGCGCGAGTTATAGTCAACGGGGAATACCTGGGGTGCTTGTCCACCGGTATTCTTGGGATTGGTCCAGCGGTTCTTGCCATCCTGCACATAGCGATGGAACGACTCGTGATAGAACAGCGTCAGCAAGTCGCAGGTGTACATGGTGGGATTGAAAGCCTTTCCCATCATTTTGCACTTGTTTTCAGTATCTTGACGGCAGGGGGAACAGGGCTGTCCTGTTGGTCAGTACATGACGACAGAAGCAGGGCTAGTCCGCAAATAAGCACAGACTTCACCGATTGGTTTGTAGTTTCTTCATAAATTGGAAAATGTTATATTAAAAAATGAGAATACCAAAAATAATGATGACTTTTTTGGACTAGTAAAAAACTAAAAAAGTGCAAATAAAAAGCGTAGGTCTCAGATAAAATCGCTATCTTTGCACAAACCTTTTATTTTAACGGAAATGAAGAAGCAACCCGCTGACAGTCGCGTGACGCTCTACCCTGACGGAAAATACCGATGGGTCTATGAGGTGCCGATGCTGAAGAATCCCAGCATCTTGGTGGATGTGTATAAGGTGCTGGGCATCAGTTTCGGCCTCGTATGGCTGTTCAATGTGCTGCTCATCGGCTGTGAGGAGGGCCTGTCGCTGAGTTCCCTGTGGGGTTTCTCCTCCGGCTTCCTGATACTGATGGCTGTCTTCGCGGTCATCGGCTATGTGGCCTACGTCATCGTAGCCTGGACCTATGGGTGGAAATACGTGGTGCTGTTCGAGATGGACGAGAAGGAGGTGAAGCACCAGCAGATGAGCCGTCAGGTGAAGAAGGCCAAGGTGCTTGGTGCGCTGACGGCGCTGGCTGGCGCAGCAGGAGGACGGCCAGGTGTGGTGGGATCGGGCATCCTCGCCTCGACACGCTTCTCGTCAACCTCCGTCCTGAAGAATGTCGCACGCCTCGTCCCCTGCCGGCGCATGAACCTCATCAAGGTGAACCAACTGCTGAACAAGAACCGCATCTATGTGCCTGACGAGGACTTCGATTTCGTCTACGATTTCCTCTGCCAGCACTGTACGAAGGCCAAGAAGCAACAACTAAAAGACTGATTCCTACTTACTTCCGATGTAGAGGAAGATCATTCCCAACAATACCAGGGCGAGGTCGAAGGCCTTGGCCTTGAGATTTTTTTCGCGGAAAAAGAGGGCTCCGAAGAGGAAACTGACGATGACACTGCCGCGGCGAACCATCGACACGATGGATATCAACGCATCGGGGAGCGACAGGGAATAGAAATACATGAAGTCGGCCGTGGAGAGGAAGATGCTCACGCCGAGGATGGACCACGACCAGTGGAAGGGCGTAGTCTGCTCGTGCTTAGGCCACCACAGCAGCCACAGCATCAGGGCCATCATGCCACACTGGTAGATGTTGTACCACGACTGCACCATCATACGGTCGAGCCCTACCCCGCCGCTCTCGACGGGTGCCATCAGATACTTGTCGTAGAGGCCGCTGACAGCGCCAAGCACCGCTGCCCCGACGATCATATAGATCCAGTGGTCGTGCTTGAAGTCGATGCCCTCTTTCTTGCCGCTCCGACTGAGCAGCAAGAACGAGGCAACAGCCAACAGCACACCGATCCACTGCCATACATTCAGCCGCTCGCCGAAGAACAGCAGGGCACCCACGAGCACCATCACTGGACGAGTGGCATTGATAGGCCCGACAATCGTGAGCGGCAGATGCTTCATACCGAAGTAACCGAGGATCCAACTCGACAGTACGATGAGGGCTTTCAGCACGATATACTTGTGCATCGCCCACCCTCCAGAGGCCGTCTGGAAGATGGTGTCTTCGAGCAGGTCGGAGGTGCCGCTGAGGATGATGCACGGCAGGAAGATGAGCGAGGAGAAGAGCGTGTTGAGGAACAACACAGGAATGACGGCATTCGACTTGAGAGCCTGCTTCTTAAAGGAGTCGTAGCAGCCTAACATCGCTGCTGACAGGAAAGCGAGAATCAGCCACATCGGAGGATTTACTATTTACGGATTTAATACTTGATGTCTTCGAGGAAGAGGGCATTGGCGGGCATCGACTCACCAGCCTCCGTACGGCGCTTGCCCTCAATGACCTTACGGAAGTCATCGAGCGAGAGGCGTCCACGTCCGACGTCGATGAGCGTCCCCACCACCGCACGGACCATGTTACGCAGAAAACGGTTTGCCGTAATCTCGAAATACCAACTCGAAGGCGATGTCTGGTGCCAGCCTGCCGAAGTCACATGACAGAGCGTGGTCTTCACGTCGGCATGGGCCTTGCAGAAGGCGCCAAAGTCGTCATAACTGAGCAACAACTTAGCAGCCTCATTCATCTTTGCGAAATCCAACGGGTAGTGCAGTTCGCATGAATAAGCCCTGCGGAAGGGATCTTTCACGGTATGTATATAATAAAAGTACGTGCGCGAGGTGGCCGAGAATCGGGCATGGAGATCGTCGCTCACCTGACGCACCTCCTGAATGGCAATGTCCTGCGGTAAGAGCCGATTCAACTTGTAGGCGAGATCAGCAGCATCCATCGGCAGAGACTCCACATCGAAGTGGGCTACCATCATACGGGCATGGACACCGGCATCGGTACGGCCAGCACCCGTCACGGCAATAGCCTGTCGCAGAATCGTGGAGAGTCCCCACTCCAACTTCTCCTGCACGGAACAGCCGTTGGGCTGTATCTGCCATCCGTGATAGCGAGTGCCGTCATAACTGAGGGTGATGAAGAATCTCATTCGCTGTATGCCTTTTCACCAATGTTCTCCTGAGAGCCGATGGTCATCTGACGCAGGTCGTAATACGAACCGTTGTAGATGTTGAAGTCCACGTTGCCCTTGATGCCTGGCAGACGGCCTGCATCAGTGTGCTGCCAGAACTTCCAACTGCCCTTGTACTGGAGTGAGTCCACATAATAATGGGCAATCCAATAGGGATACTGGTCGAAGATGGTATCGTTGAGATAGCGCATCTTGAATTTGAAATAGGTATAGATGATAGGCTTCACCCGATAGTGCTTCTCCACCATCTCCAGCCACTGCAGCACGGAGTTCTTGAACTCCTCGTCAGTCTGCTCTTTCGGTTTATGCTCCACGTCAAGCACAGGCGGCAGGTCACCGTTCTCCAGTTTGACGGTGCTGATAAAGTGCCAGGCCTGTTGCTCAGAGGGTGTGTGGACACTATAGAAATGGTAGGCACCGCGGGTAAAACCATTCTCACGGGCCTGATAGAAGTTGTCGCGGAAGTTCTCGTCTGTCTGAGTGGCACCCTCTGTAGCCTTGATCATCACAAAGCGGATGGGACACTTGTTGATGGAGCCGTTGTCCTTCAACTCTCCCCAGTCGATACGTCCCTGATGGTGGGAGATGTCGATACCGTGAATCTCGTAGCCCTCAGGATAGTTGACTGTGCCATAGAGTGCCCGCCAACGGAAGCCGAAGGGCCCGACGAAGAAATAATAGAAGAACCAGATGTAGACCAATACGATAGCCCCGCCACCAATCCACCATCCCCAGGAAGGAACCCTCTGGAGAAGACGAATCACGACACCAGGGCGCTTACGATGCCCTGGGCCGTGATAGGTATGGGTGGTGCCGACACCTTTGCGCCGGACTACACGCTTTTTCGACATTTACTTTGCCTGCTCAAGAGCCAGTGTCTTCGTAGGCTGGTCGCAGACCTCTGTGGGTCCCCAGTACTGGATAGGACCAGGATAGACATAAGCCGTCTCACGGGCCCAACGCTCACGCTGGGCAGCGAAGCACTTGAAGGGAGCACCGTCGAGTTCGACAAGAGCCTTGCGGATCACAGGCTTCATCTCACCGTTACGCTTCTCCATGTTCATCATCATCGTGATGGGCACACCACCTGCGACCCACTGGTCTGCAGGAGCCGTCGTATTCTTCACGATAGCCATGTAACCGGTCTTGCCGTTGGCAATCAACTGAGCGGCTGAAGTACCCAGGGCATAGCAGTAATCGGCATCGAAGTTTGAAGGCGCAGCGCAGCGTCCCTCATATCCGAAGAAGTGATGCAGAGCAGCAAACTTGCCAACGAACTTGCCAGCCTTCTTCATCTTTTCAAGTTTCTGAGCCACCATTGTCGAGAGCAGTTTCTCTGTCTCAATGAGCGACACCTGAACGTTTCCGTGAGGATCGCGGTCGAGGGCCAACTGGCGGGCAACACCTGTGGGCAGTGAGTTGAACACAGCGAGATTCTCGTCTGAGAGATGACTCTTCACGAAATCAATAGACTCCGAACGTCCCAGATCCTTAGCCTCGGGCAATGCGAGCACGTCGTTGAGTTGGGCAATCAGTTTCTTGATAGCAGGGATGAACTCGATGACACCCTCAGGAATGATGACCGTACCAAAGTTGTTACCGTCGGCAGCGCGGGCTGCTACAGCATTGGCAATATAGGTCACGATATCGTCAAGGCTCATGCCCTTTGCCTCGATCTCCTCACTGACAAGGCAGATATTGGGCTGTGTCTGCAAGGCGCACTCCAGGGCAATGTGAGAGGCCGAACGACCCATCACCTTGATGAAGTGCCAGTACTTACGGGCTGAGTTACAGTCGCGCTCAATGTTACCAATCAGTTCTGAGTAGGTCTTACAAGCGGTATCGAAACCGAAAGAGGTCTCAATCTGTGAGTTCTTCAGGTCACCGTCGATAGTCTTCGGACAGCCAATCACCTGTACACCGTAGTTCTTGGCAGCATAGTACTCGGCCAGCACACAGGCATTCGTATTAGAGTCGTCACCACCAATGATCACAATGGCCTTGATGTCGAGTTCGCGGATAATCTCCAGACCCTTCTCAAACTGATCGACCTTCTCCAGTTTTGTACGGCCGGAACCGATCATATCGAAACCACCAGTATTACGATACTCGTCGATGATTTCCTTGGTCAGTTCCATATAGTTATGGTCAACAAGACCACCAGGACCGAGGATGAAACCAAAGAGACGGTTCTCAGGATTCAGTTTCTTGATCTGATCGAACAGACCAGTGATGACATTATGGCCGCCAGGAGCCTGACCACCAGAGAGGATGATACCGACATTCATCTTGGTGTTGTTGGCCTCGGTAGCGGGCTCGAACTCCACGATGGGCATGCCATAAGTGTTGGGGAACAACTTCTTGATTTCTTCCTGGTCGCCGACACTCTGAGTGGGCTGACCCTCCTTAATCTTTACAGCACCCTGCAGAGCCTTCGGCAATTTCGGCTGATAGGCGGCTCTTGCAATCTGTAATGCACTTTTTTCCATAATCTGATAAATGTTTATTTTGAAATGAATAACTCTTTTCGACGTGCAAAATTAGTTGATTTTTGTTAGAAATACGAAAGAAAACAACCTAAATTCGACATTTTAATATTTTTTTGGTCATAAAGGCTTTGTATCTCGGAAATTTTGCTTATCTTTGTTCAGTCAAATTAGCAAATAACACTATAATAGGAGGAAAAGGACATGGCAACAAGAAGAAGACTAAAGAAGAAAATCAACCTGATCTGCGAGGCATTATTTGCAGAATGTGTAGCCGCTTCACTCTACGGCCCTGAGTCCAATAAAGAGAATCTGAATGCACATGCATTCTCCATCGTCAAGTTGCAGGACAATGCCATCAGGAGAGTGTCTCACCCAGAACCTGGCATCCCGGCCAAGAAATATTTCCAGGACTTGCGCGAGCAGTTCAATGCCCAGGCCAGTGATATCTTGGATCAGTTAAACGCATAACATTTAATCATGTGGAAGTCATTTTGTAATTGGCTGTTATACAAACGAATGGGATGGACGACTGAAGTAACAGAAGACCATCCCGACAAGTACATTATCTGCCTGGCACCACATACCAGCAACTGGGATTTCATCCTCGGACAGTTGTATGTGGGTGCTGAAGGTATCAAGAGTAATTTCCTGATGAAGAAAGAGTGGTTCTTCTGGCCCCTCGGTCCCATCTTTCGTCACTTGGGCGGCATCCCTGTGTTCAGACAGAAGAAGTCGAGCATGACAGACGCGATGGCTGAAACAGCCAAGGCGGCACAGTCATTCCACCTCTGCATCACACCAGAAGGAACCCGTTCCAAGACGGCAGAGTGGAAGAAAGGCTTCTATTTCATCGCCTTGAAGGCCGGACTTCCCATCCTGCTCTATGGCATCGACTATCAGCAGAAGCGCATTCAGTGTACCAAAACCATCATCCCCTCCGGCAACCTGGACCGCGACATGAGAGAAATCAAACTCTATTACAAGGACTTTAAAGGCAAGAAGCCCGAGAATTTTACCATTGGAGAACTCGTATGAAAAGACTTAGTACCTTATTCCTTTTAGCCTTACTGATACTCCCTGTCAACGCACAACAGGACATCAAGAAGCAACTAGACAATTATTTCAAAGGATACCGTCCCTTCGGCCAACTCGTCAGGTCGGCATCTCGTCTGCAGAGTTTCACTGTCAACGACACCACAAGGACCATCGAGGTCTGCGCCGACTCTCACTTTGGCGAACAACTCTTCACACCTAAGTCGGCGGAGGATATCTACGAAGCCGTCAGGAAGATTGTCCACCCTGCCTACAAGCACTATGACCTCGTGGTCAAGACTGGAGGCTGGGACATCCGCCAACTTGTGCCGACCCGTTTGCAGAAAAACATGGATCCCAACCGTCTATGGGGCGACATCGACTATACTGGCCGTCCGTGGGTGAGCAATGCCTCCCTACCCTATAAGGTTACGCGTGGTCTGCAGAACCGGCACCTCTCTGTCTGGGCCAGCCACGGGCGCTATTATAATCTGAAGGATCATATGTGGCGCTGGCAGCGTCCTGCCCTCTTCGGCACCCGTGAGGATCTGTTCACACAGACCATCGTCACCCCCTACCTCATCCCGATGTTGGAGAAAGCAGGCGCCATCGTGTTCACCCCCCGTGAACGTGACTGGCAGGATCATGAGGCCGTTATCGACAACGACACCAAAAAGGCCGCCGACGGTTCGCGCTATAAAGAGTGTAAAGGTGTCTTCGACTGGCATCCCACCAATATCCCGGGTTTTGCCTTCCACGAAGGCGGCTATGAGGAAAAAGAGAATCCCTTTGTGGCTGGCACGGCCAGGCAGACAAGCACCGTCAACGATGCCAGTCTGAAAAGTACGATCACCTGGTATCCCACCATCCCGGAACCAGGTCATTATGCTGTCTACGTGAGTTATCAGACGGTAGAAGGCAGCATCGACGATGCCCACTACACGGTGTGGCATCAGGGCATCCCTACAGAGTTCCGCGTCAACCAGCAGATGGGTGGTTCCACATGGGTCTATCTTGGCACTTTCTATTTCGACGAGGGCAATAACGAACGTAACTGTGTGGTCATCGACAATCTCAGTGACCGTGATGGCATCGTCACTGCCGACGGTGTGCGCTTTGGTGGAGGCATGGGAAACATAGCCCGCGAGGGAGAAGTCAGCCTCCTGCCTCGTTGCTTTGAAGGCTCACGCTACTATGCCCAGTGGGCTGGCATGCCCTACTCTGTCTATAGCACAAAGGACGGACAGGATGACTACGGCGACGATATCAACGCCCGTTCATGCATGACCAACGAACTCGCCGGAGGCTCTTGCTATATGCCAGATACGACAGGCCGCAATGTTCCCATTGAACTCACTCTGGCCGTACATAGCGACGCCGGCTATACGGCTGACGGCAAGACACACACAGGAACCCTTGCCGTCTGCACCACCTTTATGAACGACAGTATCCTCAGCACAGGACGCAGTCGACTGGCCTCACGTGACCTCGCTGACGAGTTGCTTACCATCATCCCCAACGAGATGCAAACCATCTACCACGAGTGGCAGCGCCGCGAACTCTTCGACCGCAACTACTCTGAGAGCCGCGTGCCGAAGGTGCCCAGCGCCATCATCGAGACGATGTCGCACCAGAACTTCGCTGATATGCGTTTCGGTCAGGATCCCAACTTCCGCTTCAATCTCGCACGCAGCATCTACAAGACCCTGCTGCGCTATATCAGCCGTATGCACCACGTGCCCTATATCGTCTCACCCCTCACACCCGACCACGTGTATGTCGTCCTCACCAACAAAGGTGAGGCAGAGATTCACTGGACGGCTGTAGACGACCCGCTCGAGCCGACTGCCAAGCCATCGGGATACATCGTATATACTGCCACTGGCAGAAGTGGCTTCGACAATGGGCAATACATCAAAGGACGGGGTCACAACAGCGTGAAGATTCCCATCGTGGCTGGACGGCAGTATTCATTCCAGATAACAGCAGTCAACGAGGGCGGAGAGAGTTTCCCCAGCGAGGTGGTATCCTGTTACTACACTCCGGAGGCCGAGAAAACCGTGCTCATCGTCAACGGTTTCCACCGTCTCTCCTCTCCTGCCGTCCGTGACAATACGGTAGAGCAAGGCTTCGACCTCGAACAAGATGCCGGTGTATCATATGGACGCACGGCAGGATGGTTGGGTTATCAGGCCTGCTTCAATAAAGCCACGATGGGCAGGGAGACCACCGACGGCTTGGGCTATACTGACGAGACACTCGCCGGACAATTCATCGCTGGCAACGACTTCAATTACATCCGTACCCATGCCGACGCCATCTCCAACACCCAGCGTTATAATATCGTCAGTTGCTCGTCCGAGGCCTTAGAGACCAATGAAGTCATCCCCCTGAAATACGACATGGTTGACCTGATTCTCGGACTTGAGAAGAACGATGGTCATTCGTTGCGCCCCTATCAGGCTCTGTCGCCGATGATGCGCCAGCACCTGCAGTTGTTCACCTCACGTGGCGGTGCACTGCTCGTCAGCGGTTCCTACATCGGGGCCGACATGCGGATGCCGTCCGACAGGCGCTATCTGGAAGAAGTGCTCAAATGCAACTATCGGGGCACCAATGCCGACTCACTACTCCGTAATACCATCAGTGGTCTGGGCACCACTTTCGCATTCTACCGTCAGTTGAACGAACGCCATTATGCCGCCACCCACCCGGATGTGCTCGAACCTGTGTCACCAGCCTTCTGCGCCATGCGCTATGCCGACCAGCAGAGTGCCTGTGTTGCCTACAACGGCACCGATTACAAGGCCATGACCATCGGATTCCCCTTCGAGTGCATTAAGGAGGAGTATGTGCGTTTTGCCCTGATGCGAGGCATTTTGAAATTCCTATTAGATTAATCATAACTAAAAAAACTTACAACATGAAGATTCAGACCAATCCCTCCGGCACACGAAGCATCGAGATTCTGGACACACATCTCCAGACTATTGAGAAGTACCAGTTGTTGCGTGACCTCATCGACTCCAACGGCTATGTAGACGAACAGGTGTTAGAAAAACTGAAGTTGAACGTCCGTGCCCTCCTGGAGGCTCAGGCAGGACTCGACAAGGATCTGCTCGACCTCTGCCTCGACGTCATCTATCATCCCAACATGAAGGCTTTCGGCCTCCAGCAACTCGTATTGCTCTACATCAATTGGAAAGATAAAGGCAACGAAAGCCTTGGTTCCACAACTCGCGCATTCCAGGGAACACCGTTCAATTAATTTTGAGTTTTGAGGTTTGAGATTTGAGGTTTGAGGTTTGAGATTTGAGTTTTGATCTTTATGAATACTTCTAAAGACAATAAACCCATGAGAGCGGATGCCGAAGAGACAAACCGCCTCCAAGGTAATCATCATGCTCAAACCTCAAATCTCAAATCTCAAACCTCAAACCTAAAATCTCAAAGCAAATTGACGGACTTCTTGCCGACGACGAAAAAGGAGTTGGAACTCAGGGGATGGGATCAACTGGATGTCATCCTGTTCTCTGGCGACGCCTACGTCGACCATCCTTCGTTTGGGGCAGCCGTCATCGGACGGGTGCTGGAGGCTGCAGGCTATAAGGTGGCCATCGTCCCACAGCCAGACTGGCACGGCGACTATCGTGACTTCAGGAAACTCGGACGCCCACGCCTCTTCTTCGGCATCTCCCCTGGCTGCATGGACTCGATGGTCAACAAGTACACCGCCAACCGTCGCTTGCGCTCTGAGGATGCCTACTCACCTGACGGCCGACACGACATGCGACCGGAATACCCCACGATCGTCTACACCAAGATCCTCAAACAACTCTTCCCCGATGTCCCCGTAGTGCTCGGCGGCATCGAGGCCTCACTGCGTCGCGTCACCCACTACGACTACTGGCAAGATGCCCTGCGCCCCTGTATCCTCATCGACTCTGGGGCAGACATGATCACCTACGGCATGGGCGAGAAGCCTACCATCGAACTGGCACGCGTGTTAAGTGAAAAGGGGAAAATGAATAGTGAACAATTTGCTGCCGCCATTAAATCCATCCCGCAAACCGTCTATCTCGCCAGGAAGGAAGACATTCTTGGCGGCATCACTGCCGACGACATCGTGCTCCACAGCCACGAGGAGTGTCTTCGAGACAAGCGCGCACAGGCCGAGAACTTCCGCCATATCGAGGAGCAGTCGAACATGATCCACGCCCAGCGGCTCATTCAGCCCCTCCAATCTCAAACCTCCAATCTCAAATCTCAAACCTGCGTCGTCGTCAATCCTCCCTATCCGCCGATGACCACCGAAGAACTCGACGCCTCCTTCGACCTGCCATACACCCGTCAGCCACATCCGAAATACAAGGGCAAGCGCATCCCTGCCTACGACATGATTAAGCACTCGGTAAACATCCACCGAGGCTGCTTCGGCGGTTGTGCCTTCTGCACCATCTCCGCCCATCAAGGCAAGTTCATCGCCTGCCGTTCCAAGGAGAGCATATTAAAAGAGGTGAAGCAGGTGATCGAGATGCCCGACTTCAAGGGCTATCTCTCCGACCTCGGAGGTCCCTCTGCCAACATGTACGGCATGCATGGCCGAAACCACAACGCCTGCGAGAAGTGCCGACGTCCCAGTTGCATCCATCCGCAGATCTGTCCTAACCTCGACACCAACCACTCCAGACTCCTCGACATCTACCACGCCGTCGATGCCCTTACAGGCATCAAACGCAGTTTTATAGGCAGTGGTGTGCGTTACGACCTGTTATTATATAAGAGCAAAGACGAGGCCGCCAACCGTGCAGCCCAAGAGTACACCAGAGAACTCATCACCCGTCATGTGAGCGGACGTCTGAAGGTCGCTCCAGAGCACACCAGCGACCGTGTGCTCCACCTCATGCGCAAACCCTCCTTCCAGCAGTTCTATGAGTTCAAACGTCTGTTCGACCGCATCAACCGCGAAGAGAATCTCCATCAGCAGATCATCCCCTATTTCATCTCCTCCCACCCTGGTTGCTACGAGGAGGACATGGCTGAACTCGCCGTCATCACTAAGGGGCTCGACTTCCACCTCGAACAAGTGCAGGACTTCACACCCACCCCGATGACCATCGCCACCGAAACCTGGTACACGGGCTACGACCCTTACACCCTCGAACCCGTCTTCAGTGCCAAGTCACAGAAGGAGAAACTCGCCCAGCGCCAGTATTTCTTCTGGTACAAGCCCGAAGAGCGTCGCAGCATCGAACAGAGTCTGCGTCGTATCGGCAGAGCCGATCTGATCCCGAAACTATACAGCGGCATGCCACAGTCCACAGGTGGCCATAAGCCCCAATCCTATCATCCGAACAAGAATGAAGATCATCGAGCAAAGCGTCATTCCGAAGAATCCCCGAAAGAAAAGCGAGGACGGAATCGTCATCACAAATGACTTCATCGCCGTCATCGACGGGAGCACCTCGAAGGCCACACGCCAGTGGAGCCGACGGATGTCTAACGGTCATTACGCCATGACCATCGTCAGTCGCGTCATCCGTAAGATGCCACCCGACACGTCGTGCCATCAGTTCTGTGTCAGCGCCACGAAAGCCATCCGCGACGTATACCTGCCTCCTTGGTATCTTTTTCCCCTCCTCAGTAGGAGGGGAGCCCAAAGGGCGGGGTGGTCTGATCAGCCTATAGACTACCTCGCATCCCATCCCGAGGAGCGTCTCTGCGCCTCTGTCATCGTCTACTCCAACCGCCGTCGCGAGATATGGCTCGTGGGCGACTGTCAGTGCCTTGTCGGCGGAGAACTCTGCGAGAATCCCAAGCCCTACGAACAAAGACTGGCTGAGATGCGCGCCCAGAAAGTGAAGGAACTGCTGGCTCAAGGGAAGACCCCTGAAGAGATCCTTGCCGACGATCAGGCCCGTGCTGCCATCATCCCCGAGATGCTCCGCGAGATGCAAAACCAGAACAAGACCTACGCCGTCATCGACGGCTTTCCCATCCCCGAGATGCGTGTACCCGTCATCACCCTCGACTTCCGTCCCTGGGAGATTGTCCTCGCCTCCGACGGCTATCCCTTCCTCTGTCCCACCCTCGCGGAGTCAGAGGCCCGCCTCGACGAACAGCGTTGCAACGACCCGCTCAACATCGGCGATTTTAAGGCCACGAAAGGCTTCACGCCAGGCTTCAACTCCTTCGACGACCGCTCATATATAAGATTTACGGTCTAAAATTTTGCAGATAGCAAAAAAATGTCTACCTTTGCACCCGCAAACATAAAAAGGTCGGTTCGGTAGCTCAGTTGGATAGAGCAACTGCCTTCTAAGCAGTAGGTCTCGGGTTCGAGCCCCGACCGAATCACCAACAGTAAGAGGATGTGTCAAAATAGGCACATCCTCTTATTTGTGAAATCTCACTTTTTTATTTCTGTCGCACTGTAGTTGATTTTCAGGGCGTATGATTGCTGGAGGGCCTGTTTGACGTCGCTCACGAGTCCCATCGGAGCACGACGGTCGGCACGCAGACTGACTGTCATGCGCTCGGCATTCTCTGGTGAAAGTTTGCTGCGGATATCGCTGATGCGGGCAGGAATGTCAGCAGGCGACACCATATCACCATTCAACTGCACGGCCCATGTATTGTCCTGACCTCCTTTCGCCTTGCCTCCTTGTCTCCCAATATAGATGTTGACAATGGCCGGATGCCCCGCAAGTTTCTTCACTTCCGAGCCGGCAGGCACCTCAAGGCGCACCTTCACCTCGTCGCTGCGCATGTGGGTGACAATCATAAAAAAGAAAAGCACGGTGAAAATGAGATCGGGCATCGACGCCACATTGAGTGAAGGGACGCCCCGATGACGACGGTCATGAAACATACTCCGCATCGGTCTCATTGGCCACCTCCTTTCTGAGTGGTCAGAGACTCACTGATGCGTTGTGGATAATAGTCATTAACCATCGACCGCTCCTCTGACGAGAGTTGGCGATAACCTTTTCCATAATGCGTCTTCGCGTACTGTTCGCGCAACTGCTGATAGGCGGCGACGATGGCATCCTGCATACGGAAATAGGCCTCGTAGGTAGAGGCACGATCGGCCTGGATGGAAACGACATGGCCGATGCGGTTCACAGAGGCCATCGAGACCACAGCCTCGGTGAGTTGCTCAGAAGTGAGGGGGCGACCGTCGCAGAAGAGTTGGTCGTGGCCGTCGAGTTCGACGCGCATGACGAAGTCTTTGTTCACCTCCTGCGGCTGCGTATTCTCCATGGGAGGAGGTGCCAACTGGCGCAGAAGTCCCTTGTCCGTGTCCATCGACGATGTCACGAGGAAGAAAATCAACAACATAAACGAGATGTCTGCTGTCGATGTGGTATTCAACTCCGGAATCTGCTGACGAAAACGCTTACGAAACATCCGACAATCAGGAGAATGGAAGTGAAGATAAACATATCAGTAGCCTTCAGCCAGAACACACTGGTAAAGGGCTGGCCGTTGGTCATGACGGGCTTTGACGACCCTAAGAGGAATGTGACGACGAGGCAGACAAGCAGTCCGATAAGTACACACCACCCTATCCTACCAGCCGGCACGCGGTTAACGATGTCATCACCTCTGCGCCGAGTGCGCATGCCATGCCACACGCTATAGGCTGTCACCAGGAGGGTGGCTGCAAGCATCATGTACATCAGCCAGAGAAACAGGTCGGCGAAGAAGGGACTAATCATATTGTTTACAGTTTACGGTTTACAGTTTACAGATGATTACTTCTATAGGCAGATACGACTCTACTACAGGCAGATACGACTCTACTACCGCCAATTATCTGGGCGTGCCAGGTAATCAACTGTAAACCGTAAACTGTAAACTGTAAACCATTCATGCTACTTACTCTTATACTCTGCGATGAGGTCAAGGAGGGTGATGGCAGACTCTTCCATCTGAGCCGTCAGACGTTCAATCTTCGAGAGGATATAACTGTAGAACAGTTGCAGGATGAGGGCCACGATGATACCGAAGATGGTGGTGATGAGGGCCACCTTCATGCCGCTGGCCACGATTTTAGGACCTATGTCACCTGCCTGCTGGATCTGGTCGAAGGCCATGACCATGCCGATCACCGTGCCGAGGAATCCTAAGGAGGGAGCCATGGCAATAAAGAGTTTGATCCAGGAACAGCCTTTTTCCAGGTTGGCTGCCTGCAGACCGCCGTAGTTGGTGATGGAACGTTCGATGGCATCCATCGACTGGTTGATATGCATCAGTCCCTGATAGCAGACACTTGCCACAGGACCCCGCGTGTTGCGACAGATAGTCTTCGCACCCTCGACATCATCCTTCTGAAGGTGTTTCTCGATGTCCTCCATCAGTTTGTGTGCCTTTATCTCAGAGAGTGTCAGATAGATGATACGCTCGATGCAGAAAGCCAATCCCAAGACGAGGGCAAGGGCCACAAGCGACATAAAACCCGCATTACCGTCGATAAACTTCGTCTTCAACTGTTTATGGAAACCACCCTCCTCTGAGTCAGCCTCTGAATCGTCGAGCACCATAGCCTCTGCTGCAAGCGAGTCTGCCAATGCCAATGAGTCGTCAGCCACCACGGCGGATACTGCCACGCTATCTTTGGGGGAAGATTCTTGTGCTTGGATGGTTTGCGAAAAACAGAGCAAACTGATGAGTGTAATCAGAATAGTAAGTCTTTTCATAAAAATAGAACCCGTTCTACCTGCGGAGAGAACAGGATTCGCCTTATGGCGTTTTGAACCTGTTCTACCTGCGGAGAGAACAGGATTCGAACCTGCGAGCCAGTTTTGCCGGCTACACGCTTTCCAGGCGTGCCTCTTCAACCACTCGAGCACCTCTCCAGTTGACTTCGTTGAGATCGCCAAAACACGACCTTTCCGATTTGCGGATGCAAAGGTAATCATTTTCTTCGAACTAAACACTTTGGACTTTGAACTTTATGATTTGTTAACTATAGCCGAGAACCCGCTTGGCGTTGGCTGTCGTCACTTGGCCTGCAGTTTCCACGCTGACACCATAGACCTCTGCGAGTTTCCGACAGACGTGAGCCACATAGGCTGGTTCGTTGCGCTGACCTCGCATGGGCACTGGTGCCATATAGGGCGCATCTGTCTCAAGCACAATACGTTCCATAGGCACGACTTCGGCAAGTGTCTCTGGGAGTTTGGACTTCTTGAACGTCAACACACCGCCAATGCCGAGCACAAAACGTTCGAACTGCAGAAGTTCCTGTGCCTCGATGGCGTTGCCTGTAAAACAATGAAACACGCCACCTGGCAGATCGTCCTGATACCTTTTTAAAATAGCGACCATCTCATTTTGTGCCTTCCGGCAATGAATCATCAGCGGCAACTGCAGTTCAACAGACCATCGCACTTGCTCCTCAAACGCCTGTAACTGAGCCTCTTCATACTCACGGCTCCAGTAAAAGTCGAGGCCTACTTCGCCAATGGCAGAGACTTTGAGGTTTGAGGTTTGAGGATTGAGGTTTGAGGTTTGAGGTTTGAGGTTTGAGGTTTCAATTTTGAGTTTTATGATTTGTAAGACTTCCCTCCAATCGTTGCGGACCTCCTCTGGGTGCAAGCCGAGCATCGGAAAACAGAAGTCCGGATAACGCTCGCATAGAGCCATCACAGAGTCACAGGATTTCAGATCAATCCCGGGAACGCCTATAGCCTTCACCCCAGCCTCACGGGCTCTGGCAATCACTTGTTCCAGATCTTCTGCGAACTCCTCACCATCAAGGTGGCAATGTGTATCGATCATGACTGTCTTTTCATCATCGCAGCAGCATAGGTCTTCAGTATTGCCTTGCGCTCCTCACTGACTCCAACCTTATCCATATACAACTGAGCGCGGGCATAACAATCCTCTATCTTCTGCTCACAGAGCCTACGGATACCAATCTCGTTGTAGAGGGTTGTCACCGCCATAACCTTCTCATCACGGTCGAAGGTCTTTGCCTCAATCCACCGCATCAGTTCCTGCTTCTGACGGGCATCAGCACGATTCAAGGCGTTGATGAGCATATATGTCTTCTTGTTCGAAGTGATGTCGCCGCCAATGTTCTTTCCAAACACCTTCGGATCGCCATACACGTCGAGCAAATCGTCCTGCAACTGGAAAGCGAGACCAATCTGTTCGCCAAAGACATAGAGATTCTCTTGGTCCTCCTTCGGGGCGCCGGCAAGGATGGCGCCGATCTTCAGGGCGCAAGCCAGCAACACACTCGTCTTCAAACGGATCATCTCGATGTACTCTTCCTCCTTCACGTCTTCACGTGTCTCGAACTCCACATCGAGTTGCTGACCCTCGTCAATCTCAATCGTGGTCTTCATAAACGTCTCGAACACCTGCTTCAACTTATCTTCCCTGCATGCAGACATTCTTTCGAAAGCCTGCAGCAACATCGTATCACCAGAAAGGATGGCCTGATTAGCGTCCCACTTCTTGTGCACCGTCTCGTGACCGCGCCGCATGTCGGCATTGTCCATCAGATCGTCGTGCAACAGGGTGAAGTTATGATAGGTCTCCAGTCCGACAGCCTGTGTCATGATGCTCTCGGGATCATCCTTATACAGATTATAGGCCAAGAGCATGAGCACAGGCCTGACACGCTTTCCGCCTAACGACAAGACATACTTGATAGGATCATACAGCGAGGCGGGGGTGCGGTCGTATTTCAGACCATCGATCGCCTCATTTACCATTTTCAATAATTCTTCCGATTGATACATACCTTATTTTTATAAACTATACATATTCTTCAATGATCACATATTAAACACCACTGGGATGCAGACTTTCGTGCGGCAAGGCTTGGCATTCATCAGTCCAGGCTGCCACTTCGGCATCATCCGCAAGACACGCATCACCTCATTGTCGCAGGCACGATTCAAATGCTCAGTCAGTTCGAGATCTGTTATACTGCCATCGCGATTGATGATAAACTGTGCCACTACCCTGCCCTTGATCTGCTGTGACTGAGCGGAGGCAGGATATCGCAGGTTCTTCGTGAGCCACTTCATGAACTCTGCAGCACCACCTGGAAACTGCGGCAGATCCTCCACCACACGGAAGTCGACGGGTTCATCGTACATATCGACCACCTCGGGCTGTTCCGGCTCTTCGGGCTCCACGGAGGTCTCCTGAGGCTCAGATGGCGTTTCCTCTGCAATCTCGGGGGCTATCTCCACGTCGTCATCCACCAATTTGAGTTCTTCGCTCTTCGGCTGCTCAGGCGTCTTCTCCTGGGGCAGCATCATGGGTATTTCATCCTTATCGCGTTTCAGGGGTTCCAGTTCGAGTTCGGCCTCCAGATCGTCTTCCTGCTCGAAGAAAGCCCACCCCTCGTCGCTGCTGTTCCATTGCAGGGCAACGAAGAGCAGAGCGAGCACGAGAATGAGTCCAAGGAGGTATCCCTGTACACGCTTGCCTTCGAGGTCAGACTGACGACTTTTCTTCTCTTCCATAATAAATACGGTTTTCTTCCGTTTATATAGCGAATGGTTATGCAAAGGTAACAAAAAAGTAAAAAGGTAAAAGAGTAAAAAGGTAAAATATCGGTGAAATTAAGAATTATTTTGTATCTTTGCAGCGATTTTAGAAAAAGGACGTGACAAAGACGGTCTGGAAACATAGAAATCAGTGGATGAGTTGGCTGAAGTACCTGCCAACTCTCTACCTTCTGTCATTCCTCTCACCTCTCACCTCTCGCCTCTCACCTCTCTCCGCCCAGGAGAGTCAGACGGCCTACAATTTCCTCCGTCTGCCCGTCAGTGCCCATGTTGCCGCCTTAGGTGGAGAGAACATCACTATCACTGACGACGATGCGACGGTCATCTTCCACAATCCTGCCCTCATCAACGGTGTGAGCGACCGTACCATCAACCTGAACTACATGACCTATATGGAGGGTGCCAAGACAGCAAGCGCCGCCTATATAAAAGGCATTGGGGACCGTGGCACGTGGGGCGCCATCGGACAATACATGGACTACGGCACGATGCACGAAACGACTGCCGACGATCAGGACTTAGGCACAACCTCCGCCCGTGACATCATGCTCGGCGGGTCCTTTGCCTATGCCCTCACAGAAACCCTCAACGGCGGCATCACCGCCAAGGTCGTCTCCTCACATATCGCCGGATACAGTTCAATGGCCGTGGGGATAGACCTCGGACTGAACTATTTTGACGAAGAGCGCGACCTGAGTGTCTCGGCAGTGGCCAAGAACCTGGGTGGACAGGTAAAGGCATACGACGACACGTTCGAGAAGATTCCTCTCGACCTTCAGGTGGGCATCACCAAGGGCCTGGGCAATGCCCCGCTGCGCTTCTCACTCACCATGAGCAGGCTTAACAACTGGGATGAGGCCTTCGGGCGCCATATCGCCATTGGAGCCGATGTCATGCTCTCCCAGCAGATTTACGTGGCTGTAGGCTACAACTTCCGTCGAGCCAGTCAGATGAAGATCAGCGAGTCCGACAGTTCATCATCCCACGGTGCCGGGCTCTCCTTCGGTGGCGGTCTCACCCTGGAGCGCTTCAAACTCCATGTGGCCTACGGCAAGTACCACGTCAGCGCATCATCATTAATATTTAACGTATCATATTCATTATGAAGAAAATTACCATTGCCATCGACGGCCACTCCTCGTGCGGCAAGAGCACGATGGCCAAAGACCTCGCCCGGGAGGTCGGATATGTCTATGTAGACACAGGTGCCATGTACCGCTCTGTCACCCTCTACGCCCTTCGTCATGGTCTGTTCCTTGAAGACGGCAGCGTCAATACCGATGCCCTCGAACAGCAGATGCAGGACATCCACATCTCGTTCAAGTTCAACCCAGAGACCGGACGTCCAGACACCTACCTCAACGGCGAGTGCGTCGAAAAAGAGATCCGGTCGCTCGAGGTCTCCAACCATGTGAGTCCCGTCGCAGCCATCCCCTTTGTACGTACAGCGATGGTCGCCCAACAGCAGCAGATGGGCAAGGACAAGGGGGTGGTGATGGACGGCCGTGACATCGGCACCACTGTCTTCCCTGATGCCGAACTGAAGGTCTTTGTCACTGCCTCTTCTGAAGTCCGTGCCCAGCGCCGCTACGATGAACTGAAGGCCAAAGGCATGCCTGCCGACTTCGATGATATCCTGAAGAACGTGGAGGAGCGTGACTATATCGACTCCCACCGCGAGGTCTCTCCTCTGCGCAAAGCCGATGATGCCATCGAACTGGACAACTCCCACATGACCATCGCCGAGCAGAAAGCATGGCTGTTGGAACGCTTCCGCGAGCGTACAACGTAAAGGAACAAGCACGTTTTACGTGATTTTCTCGTCATTTTTTCACTTTCTTTGAGTTTTTTTGGCTAACTTTGCAGCCATAACCATTAGAATCGGAAAAAATGATGAGAAAATTTATTTTTGCAACAGTGCTTGCACTAGGCTCGACAACCGCTATTCATGCTGGCGGACTGATGACCAACACCAACTACCACATTGCTTTCGACCGTATGTTCGCACGCGGCGCCACCTCTGAGATTGACGCTGTGTTCAGCAACCCCGCCGGACTGGCTTGGGGACACGAGGGTCTGCAATTGTCTCTCAACTTCCAGAAGCCCTGGCAGCGTCGTAACATCGAACTGAACGGCAAGACCTATGAGGGTGTCGCCTCGGCGCCCATCGTACCTGCACTCTTTGCTGCATACAAGAAAGACCGTATCGTCCTCTCCGGAATGATTGGCATCGTGGGCAGCGGTGGCTTCGTGGAATATAGCGAAGGCGTGCCCATGTTCAACGTGCTCATGCAGGGTATGCTTGCTGCCAACGGCATCACACCTGATCAGTACACCCTCGACTCAGAGATGAAGGGAAAGCAGTACATCTACGGCGGACAGTTCAACTTCACCTACAAGTTCCTCGACTGCCTCTCGGCTGCGGTCGGCATAAGGGCCAACTACTATGACGGATACTATCGTGGTCACGTGATCGCCAAAAACCATCCTCAGTTGGGCGAATTGGCAAAACTGCTGCTCGATGTCGACCAGAAGGGCTGGGGCCTCACACCCATCATCAGTCTCAACTTCCATCAGGGACCCCTTACGCTGAGTGCCCGCTACGAGTTCCGTACGAAGTTGAACCCCAAGAACGACACCAATATCCTCGAAGCCGGACTCGGCGACGCCACCATCGCCGCATTGGTAGCAGCAGATCCTCAGGGCGCACAGGCGAAGTTGGGTGCTCTGCATACACAACTCAGCGGCTATACGACTCCCTATCAGGATGGCGTACGCACGCGCTACGACATGCCCGCTCTGCTCGCCATCGCTGCAGGCTATGAGTTCTCGCCCAAGTTCCGCGCAGCACTCGAATATCATTTCTTCGACGATAAGAACGCCAAGATGGCTGGCGACCGTCAGAACGAACTGACTCACGGCACACACGAGATCCTCGCAGGTGTGGAGTATGACATCAACGAGAAGTTCACCGTCAGTTGTGGCGGTCAGCGCACGGACTACGGACTCAGCGACGGCTACCAGCAGGACACCTCTTTCGCCTGCGACAGTTACTCTGTAGGCCTCGGCGGTGCCTGGAACATCAACGAGAAGATGCGCCTGAACGTCAGTTACTTCTGCTCGCTCTACAGCGACTACCAGAAACAGGCCTCTTACGGTCTTGAGACCTTCTCACGCACAAACCACGTCATCGGCGTAGGACTGGACTATAAGTTCTGATCTGTCAGTCTAGGGTCACGTATCCTCCCGCCCGTCGTCGTCAAGTTCATCGCCGACCGCTTCTGCATCGACCTCTGATTTTTTTTGAACACGAATCTCACAAATCTCACGAATAATGAGTCGCAGCATTCGTTCAATTCGTGTCATTCGTGTTCATCTTTCTACTCGTGTTCGTCTTTCTATTCGTGTCATTGGTGTTATCAGGGCCGGCGCTCAGCCACCGTCAAGAAGTCCGACATCAAGGCTGTGCTCGACGAACTCGGCGGTGCCATGAAGCACTTCTTCGGGCTCGGCCAGAACGAAAGCCGTGTTGAGGAACAGGATCCTTGTGTATCAGATCTCAACAAGTGTCATGTAATAGCGGAGTGGTGGGCAGACTTGGTTGACAAATGATTTGTAGAATGCAGACCAGTCCTTGCGTTTTGTCGAATCCTTCAAGACCATATGGTCGTTATAGATTGAGTATCCCACCTTATGCTCATTTAGTCCGGACTCGAAATCAATCCGCTTTTCGCGTGCTCTGAAATATTCATAGAGTTGTACCGACTTCATATACAAGAGTACCTTATGAACGTAGATGACAAGTCGGGGGGCATGAATCCGCTCCAGCCTTCTGATGTAGTCGAAGGATTGGACGATGGCATTTCCCATTCCAAGCCACTGGACGGGACGGTATTTCTTGAACTCTGGCGTGTTGTGTATGACTTCGTCCGTATAAATACGAATCAAACTTGTTCGGATGTCCAGCACCAGATAGTTAAGCAAATCAGCCATGGATAGGGTAGAATCGGCATCCATCGTGTTTCTGGTCATCGCTGCAAACTGCTCTTTTCCATCTTCTGTGGACATAAGGAAATGATGGAAGTCGAAATGTTCTCCACCAAGGCTGTTGTCCAGCAGTATCAATGATGTCAGCACTTCGTAGAACTTGTCACCAGAATCGAGGTCGTAGTCGATTTCATAACTATGTTCATCAGTCTTGCGAAACGGCATGAGAGGAGCATCAGGATTAACAACGAGATGCGTGGTGATGTTGACGTTGTGTCTGGTCTCTATCTGTCCAATGAGGCTGTCGAGGTCGCTGATGGACATGTTCTGACAGATGGTGCTAGCAACGCCAAAGTATGCCTGGTTATACAAATCCCTATTGGATTGGGACTGTTCGGCTTTGAGTTCAAAGAGTTGCCGGTAGAGCCAGTCGTATGCTTCGTCGTATTGCCCGAGATTGTAATAGATAGATGCTATGAACAGATATGGGTCGCCATGCTCATTACTGAATTCCAAAGCCGTCTTTAACTCTCTTATAGCATTCTCGTAATCGCAACGCTCGGTATACAAAACTCCCAAGTCCAGGTGGGCCTCATAACTCTGAGGGTCAAGTTCGAGCCGCCGGAGATAATAACCTTCAGCAGAATCAATGTCATGCTTTGAAAGAGCCACGTCGCCCATGATGCCAAAAGCCTCGCTGTTGCACTTATCCATCTGAAAGACTGAGATAAGATGGTCGATGGCGGCATCATAGTCTTTCTCCTTCACGGCATCGCGTGCTAACTGGAGAAAGGTCTGCATCTCATCTTGTTTAATCTCTGTCATATTTATATTACTATAGGGCGTTTAAGACGGAAATAATCATCAGAACATTTTTCCTGCATACGTTGTATCTCACTGTTTATATCGTCCTCCAATGTCTTGATGGCTATATGCCAGTCATCAGGAATGTGTTTGTCTGTATCATGTTCAGAGGCATTGTTGGCATCGACACTTTGGCAACGAACCTTCAGATGATGATGATTGAAGAACCAGGAAAGACTATTGACATCTTCAGCAATCTGACAGGCTATCTTGTTATATCGGCCACCCTCCTCCTTTTCTTTTGCCTCTATGTCCTGGTATAATATGCCGTCTTTTCCGACATGGCAGAACCTGCGGGGAATATAATAGCCCTTCCTGTCAGAATCTATCCTATAGACATCTTCCGTTTTTCTGATTTTGTCAATTTCAAGAGTGATCGTCTCAGGAAGTTCTTCCTGAAGATTATCCTCCATGCGGTTGGCTACGGTAATTCCGTGGCGTTCCAAATCGACAAGAATGTCCGAATATTCACCGTAACGCTCTTCTACGTTGAGGTCGAGGACCTCACTGAGTTTAATCAGAGGGATGGTGTCTCCTTTCTTTCCTATGACAAGCAATCCTATGCCGTCAGATATGCACCCGTCTTCACGGACTTGCCAGTCATCATCGACTATGGGATAGGTCATGAACTTATCACAGTAGTATTTCTTCTTGTCCTCTTCGGTAGCCTCTGTTATCAGGACTCCTTTAAGGTCATAGAACCAGCAGCCAAGGCGAATCACCTTTTGCTCATGGTCAAGTTCCACTTTAAACTTCTTGCTTTCGTCTTCCGTCATTGCTGTGGGATTAGAATTTAACAGTATATTCATCCAATGCGCGTGCAAAGGTACTCATATTTTGGCAGAATAAAGCGTGATTTAACTTATTTAGCATAAAAACCGACGACATTTCCCTCCATTCAATTGGTATCATATATAATCCGCCCCTGCAATGCAGGAGCGGATTTACATATAAGAGAGTTAGTTTTCGTCTTCTTTGAAGAACGAACCTGTGGGCATGGCGGCATCCTCGGCGACACAACAGTTGAAGCGTTCACGGCTGCGGCGCTCGCGGGCAAACATGGCCTTGGTTCCGGCTTCGCTCTGCTGGAACTCCAGATGCTCGTCGATGGCAAAGGAGTGGGCCATTGCTTCGACATCGAGGTTGTCGGTGCCGATGAGTGTGAAGGTCCAACCCTGCTTCTTCAACTTCTCAATCATCGTACGAATCATCTTCAGCGTCCATTCCTCGCTGCTGTTCTCCTCGCCGTCGGTAATGATGGTCACCAGCACATGGTCGCCGTCCTCAATCTGGGCGTTTGTCTTGGAGATACCCTTGCCGATGGCATCGTAGAGAGGTGTGCCGCCACCAGGGCAGTAGGCTTTCCAGTCCAAGTCCTTGGTCTGTGCAGCGGGCTGGTTGTCGTAGTGCCAGGTGGTATGGCCAGTATCGAAGGTGAGCAGGGTAACGAACTGCTCCTGGTCAGGGAACTTCTCCTGCATCTTGCGGACGGTCTGCAGGGTTTCGTTCATGCCTACAAAGGCTTGCTTGCGGATAACTTCCATAGAACCGCTCTCATCGACAATAATCAGGTTGTGAACTCGCTTTGTCTTTACTTCATTCGTTTGCATAATCGTAACTTTTTAAATGGTGAATACTTCTTTTTCGACTAGTCTTTATCTCTTTGAAGAAGAATTTGCAGAAAAATTAAGCAATGAAGCGATTTTTTTGTAATTTTGCAGAAAATATTTCGAGTTATGTACTATCAGCGAAAGGCTATGGGTAGGCGAGCGGAGTTCAGAAATCTGTCAGACAAAGAGATTCTGAGCGGTTTCCGTGAGGGCGATGCCGACATTATCCGAGAATATTTCTACGGATATTGTCAGGTGGGCTATAACATCTTCGACCAGCGATATCAGTTGCGCGAAAAGGAGAATCTGGACTTCATGTCGCTGGCTCACCAGTATGCACTCTACCTGATGGAGCACGACTGGAAGCCGCTGGAGGATCTCTCGCCGAATGTCAGTCTGAAGACATGGCTCATCAACGGGTTCCGCTATGTGGTGCTCGATGCACTGAAATGGTACCGCAAGGAGTATGGCAGCATCACGTTCGAAGACTATCTGATGTCGTTCGACGTGACCAGTGACCTGCGTCTGCAGTTCAACCGGATGGTGGAGGATGTGTGCGACCATGCTTCGTTAGACCGTCAGGAAAGGCTGATTATCCACATGCTGCTGTTGCAGGGATTCAAGGCGAAGGAGATAGCAGCGCAGTTGGGGATGACTCCGTCGGCCATTTCGCAGAAGTTCAAGAAACTGAAGGAGCAGATCATCGTGCCGTATTTCAAGAAGAATTTCGATATGGACTTGGATATGCCGGAGGTGATGGACGAAACGGCCATCCTTCGCAAGGAGGCCACCATGGGCGAGGCCAGGATGTCGATGCCTGCACCGTCCATGCCGGGTTCGATGGCAGACATGGCAGAATCGAAGGCTTGCGAGGATATGGAACTAATCAGAGAAGATATTATGAAGAAGAGAACAACACCAGAGTTTATTACATCGTTGGAGCCGAACGAGATCTTTGTATTCGGCAGCAATCTCAAAGGTATGCACGGTGGTGGGGCGGCCTATATCGCCTACCGCAAGTTTGGGGCCGTCATGGGTCAAGGCGTGGGACTGCAGGGCCAGAGTTATGCCATCCCAACGATGCAGGGCGGTGTGGAAACCATCAAGCCCTACGTGGACGAGTTTATCGCATTTGCTAAGGAGAACAAGAACTTGACGTTCCTTGTTACCCGTATTGGCTGTGGCATCGCAGGATTCACTGATGATGAAATCTCACCGTTGTTCGAGAAGGCACATGAGGTAGAGAATATCGTGTTGCCACCTCATTGGTAATTGCGACTGAACATCTGGATTCATGTTTCATGCCACCGCCAATAGATATATCGTCCGCGATATTTTGTTAATCATTCTTAAAGTTTTCGATAAATCGCTTGCGATATAAAACATTCTTCTTACCTTTGCAACTGCGTAGCGAAGATAGGCTGGACTCGGCATAGCTCAAGCAAACTTGGCTATCATGCAGGGATTCAATATTAATAAAATAAATAACGTATGCAAAAGATTTATGATTTCAAGGCTTTTTCAAGCAAAGGTAAGGAGATTGATTTCTCACAGTTTCAGGGTAAGGTATTGTTGATTGTGAACACAGCCAGCAAGTGTGGATTCACCCCTCAGTTCGCAGGACTGGAGGAGTTGAACCAGAAGTATAAGGATAAGGGACTCGTCATTATCGGCTTCCCCTGCAACCAGTTCAAGGAGCAGGATCCTGAGGGCGATGCACAGATCGAGGAGTTCTGCCAACTGAACTATGGAGTGACCTTCCAGATCATGAGAAAGGGAGATGTCAACGGTCAGGATGCCCAGCCTATCTTCGAGTATCTGAAGGCACAGGCACCCACCGAGGAGTACAACGGTCTGAAAGCCAAAGCCGCCAAGACGCTCTTCAAGGCCATCAGCAAAAGCGTGGAAAAAGATAGCGACATCAAGTGGAACTTCACCAAATTCCTGATCTCTAAGGATGGTGAGACCATCAAGCGCTTTGCGCCCACTACAGAGCCGAAGGATTTCGAGAAGGACATTGAGGAATTTTTGATTTGACAATTTGACAATTTACGATTGGACAATTTACGATTGGACTATTTGCCCTGCGGTCATATAAAATTGTGAAATAGTAAAATAGTAAAATAATAAGATGCACGCAGAATTACAACTTGACAATCAGATCTGCTTCCGTCTCTATACGGCAGCAAGACTCATCACGCAGGCCTATACGCCGATGCTCACTGAACTGGGCATCACCTATCCGCAGTACCTCGTACTGATGGTGCTTTGGGAGAAAGACTGCCAGCCTGTGAACGACATCGCCCACCGGCTGCTGCTGGAGACGAACACCGTGACTCCCCTACTCCAGCGCATGGAGAAACTGGGCATTGTCACTCGCAAGAAGGGTGAACAGGACAAGCGTCAGCAGATAGTCAGCCTCACAGAGAAAGGCCGCGGTATGGAGGAAGAAGCCTACAGGCTCATCCCTGCAGGCATGGGTGAAACGCTGAAGGCCTGTCCGCTCCAGATGGATGACTACACGCATCTGGCCAGTGAACTAGACTCGATCATCGAGACACTAAAGAAATAAACAACCGACACAACATGAAAACTATAGGCTTAAAGATCAAACAGTGGCTGCAATCCCTTTCGTTCAGGACTGGTGTCATCGTCCTGATGTGCTGCATACCGTTCTATATCCTGTCCTTCGCCCAGATGCTGCTGCCCATCAGTGCAACAGCAAAGGGCGTGCTTTGGGCTGTGCTCTTCGGTCTGGCCAAAACCTGCCAGTATGGAGGTCTGACCATTCTGGGCGTTGAAGGCTATAAACGGCTGAGGGCTATGATCGGGAAATACAAGAAATAAAGATATTACCACGGAAATGTCTCCGGGTCGTTGAGCACGTTCGAGCGCAGGTTCTGGTTCAAGGCGCTGATGGCCTGCATGTCCTCATCGGAGAGCGTGAATGTCATGATCTCCAGATTCTCAGCAAAGTGACTGGGTTTGGCTCGGGGGATCGTAATCAGGTTGCGCTGCACAATCCACCGGAGCACTATCTGCGAGGCTGTCTTCTGATATTTCTGAGCCAACGACTGCAGGACGGGATGGCCTACCACGTCAATGTCTCCCTGCCCAAAAGGCCCCCACGCCTCCACCTGAAGACCCAGTTCATGATTGTAGGCGATATTCTCCTCCTGCGTCATCAGCGGATGCACCTCAATCTGGTTGATGACTGGTCGAATCTCGGCGTATGCAAGCAGATCGTCCAGATGGTGGCGGTTGAAATTGCTCACACCGATGCTCTTCACCACTCCGCCTCTGACGAAGTCTTCCATCGCCTGCCAGGTCTGCTTCACGCAGTCTTTCACAGGCCAGTGAATGAGCAGCAGGTCGATATAGTCTGTCTTCAGTTTTACAAGACTGGCATCTATGGAGTCAATAACGGCCTGTTTTCCCTTTCGCATGATGTCGGTACTCACTTTCGTTGTCACGAAGATATCCTTTCTAGGCACACCGCTATCCAGGATGCCCTGTCCTACCTCTGATTCATTTTCATACATCTGTGCCGTATCGACATGACGGAATCCAGCTTGCAAAGCAAGACTCACATTCTGACGCGCTGTCTCTCCACGTAGCGTCCATGTGCCGACACCAATCTGCGGGATTTCTAAGCCATTGTTCAGTTTCATTGTCGTCCTTTCTTATAATTAATCATAAACTTGGGGCAAATATAGTAAATAATTCCCGCTTTTTCGTATATTTGCACCAAGATTTAAGAAGAATTCATTTTTATTGCAATTCCTTCTTGCAAGGCATGGTCCAAGCGAGCTTGTTATTAACATAAAACTTTAGACTTATGAGTAATCCTCTTTTCAACATCCAGTACGGCCTGTTCGTCATCACGACTTGTGACGCAGGCAAGGACAATGGCTGCATCAGCAATACCGTCGCACAGGTGACGGCGCAGCCCAACCGTATCTCAGTAGCCCTTAACAAGGGTAACTTCACGACCGAACTTATCCAGCGCTCGGGCAAGTTCACGGCCTCCATCCTCAGCGAGGCTGCCGACTTCGAACTGTTCAAGCACTTCGGCTTCCAGAGCGGACGTACCGTCTATAAGTTCGACGGCTTCAAGGATTGCCGGCGCGTCGCCAACGGCACACTGGCCATCACCCG
>Ga0310695_10003724_pt1 | contig 29373 bp, 44 predicted proteins | sample RumenRJG_04DNA_FD_203882 | JGI IMG/M metagenome (GOLD analysis project Ga0310695, IMG submission 203882) | Bovine rumen microbial communities from Lethbridge, Alberta, Canada - RJG_04 (v2) (version 2) | ecosystem: Host-associated > Mammals > Digestive system > Stomach > Rumen | place: Canada...
GATCCGGGAAACCGGTTGCAATATCGGAACGACCATCAAGGTGGAGGATCTTTTCTTCAATACGCCTGCCCGAAAGAAATTCCTGAAGACGAATCATACCGAGGCGGGGAAAATCAACGATTTCATTGTGAAACTCGCCCTTTCCCGTCCGGACATTGCCTTCCGCTTTGTGAACAACAACAAGCTTTCCCTCGTGACACCCGGAAATGGCAATCTTTACGATGCCATTCGGAGCATTTACGGGGGCAATGTGGCAGAGTCCCTGCTGGGGCTCCATTTTGAGGATGGGGATACCCGTATTTCTGGTTATATCACGAAGCCTTCGATGCTCAAGAGCAGTCGTGCATGGCAGACCTGCATCGTCAATGGCCGGGTCATCCAGAACCGGGCAATGGCAAAGGCAATCGACAATGCCTATCGCTCCCTTGTGCCCAAGAGCGGTTTTCCACTGGCAGTGCTTCATGTCACCGTGCCACAGCGTACCATTGATGTCAATGTGCATCCGCAGAAAACGGAGATGAAGTTTGAGGACGAAAGCCGTATTTTCAAGGCAGTCTATAAATCCGTTCTGGATGCTGTGCGCCCGGCAGGACAGTCCCTGCAGAAAGTGGCCGCCCCCGTGGAGAAGGCGGAGCGTCATTATACGATGGAGCCCATGCACTTCGTGCCGGCCTCTGCACCCCGGCAGGAAGACACATCAGGCGATTTCCGGCCAAAGACCATTTATGAGGCAGTGAGCCATGCGCCGAAAGGAACCGCTGCGGTGAGTTTTCAGGAAGCGCAGGAATCCGTTCAGGGGAGCCCTTTGGGGATGATAGACCGAAAAGATGCTGCCCCAGGTGGATTTTCACCGTCCCTGGATAAGAAGCCGGATCAGGTCATGGAGACTGGAGAAGGGGTATTCTCTGCCGCAGTGGATGAAAGGCTGTCCTATGAAGGGAGCATTCTCCCCATCGGGCAGGTGGACAAGTGCTATATCATCGCACAGGACCTCAAGGGGCTATATATTGTCGACCAGCATGCGGCTCACGAGAGGATCCTCTTTGACAAGCTCTCTGCCATGTCGGAGGGCATTCCCTCCCAACAGCTTCTTGTGCATCTTGTCCTGGGCTTCGATGCTGCAGAAGCAGGTCTGATCGAGGAGAATCGGGAGCTTTTTCAAAGCCTTGGGTTTTCCCTGGAGCCCAGCGGTCCGAAGGAATTCCGCCTCACGGAAGTTCCCGCAGATATCCCCGTGGGAGAAGCAGAGGATGTCATTCGGGAAATCCTGGTGAATCTTCGTGAGATGCACCGGGTTACGGCAAAGGAGATACGGAAGCAGGTTCTGGCGACAACGGCTTGCCGCGCCGCCATCAAGGCAGGGGACGAGCTCAATCTGCGCCAGATGCAGATCGTTCTGGAGGAACTTGCGGCAACTGCGTATCCTTATACCTGTCCTCATGGAAGGCCGACGATCCTCAAGTTCTCCAGTGACGAACTCGCAAAGATGTTCAAGCGCACGGGCTTCTGAATCTGTATTGTTTTTTGTATTCATCTTCTGCGGATATGTTTCCTGTTCAACTTTTGTCTTGACAAAAATAACATATCTGCTATAATTACTTCACATAGTAATAGTAATAACAAGCAGGACAATGGCGTCTGAAGTGCCATTGTCCTGCTTTTTTGTATGCGAAAGGAAGTGGAGACCATGAACGAATTGCTCATGCACAAGGAGCAAGTCAATGAGCAGCTTGCCCGGTATGGCGTGAAGTTTGGAATCTACAAAAACGGCGTATTTCATGAGCGCCTGTTCCCCTTTGATCCTATCCCGAGACAGATAGGCCAGGACGATTTCTCTTTGCTTGAGAAAGGGCTGCGTCAGCGTGTCATGGCACTCAATCGTTTCCTTTCGGATATTTACGGAAAGAAGGAGATCCTTCGCGATGGAATCGTTCCGGAGGAATTCGTCTATCGTTCTCCGGGATATCTGGCAGAATGCGAAGGCATCCAGCCGCCGGAATCCATTTACAGCCACATTTCCGGCATCGACCTCGTTCTGGGGAAGGACGGCGTCTGGTATGTTCTGGAGGACAATCTGCGGATTCCTTCCGGCGCATCCTATCCCTTGATTGCCCGTGCCCTTTGCCGAAACTGCAGTCCCAATACCTTTCGGCAGAATTCTGTGCAGGATAACCGCGATTATGGCGAGATGCTCAAGGAAGTCATGGATCACGTGAATCGGGGAGGCATCAATGTCATCTTCACGCCGGGAAGATACAATGCAGCATACTTTGAACATTCCTACCTGGCGGAACAATCAGGGGCAATCCTTGCGGAGAGCGCGGACTTGTTCGTAGACCAGCAGGTGCTTTACTATCGGACGAGCCAGGACCCTGTGCGCATTGGGGCAATCTATCGCCGTGTGAGCGATGAATATCTCGATCCGCTCTGCTTCGAGCCATCCTCTCTCATCGGCGTTCCGAATCTCATGGATGCCTATCGTGCAGGCAATGTTGCCATCTTGAACGCTCCGGGCAATGGAGTGGCAGACGACAAGGGCATCTACTATTTTGTTCCCAAGATGATTTCCTATTATTTGGGAGAAAAACCCATTCTCCACAATGCGCCGACCTATCTTCCCTATTTCCGGGAGGATATGGAGTACACATTGTCGCATCTGCAGGAGCTTGTCATCAAGGATGTGGCAGAGGCGGGAGGTTATGGTGTCGTATTCGGCTGTGACCTGTCGGAAGAGGAATTGGGAAATCTCAAGGAAACGATACAGAAAGAGCCTCGTCGTTTCATATCCCAATCCGTCATTGATTTTCAGGAGCTTCCGATTCTGGAGGACGACGGGCAACAGGTCATGCGCAAGGCGGACCTGCGTGCCTTCGTCCTGTCGGGGAAGGATACCGTCGTGTGGCCCAGCGGGCTTACGAGGTTTTCCAGGAATCCGGACAGCTTTGTTGTGAACTCATCTCAAGGAGGAGGTTTCAAGGACACATGGATTATGGTCTCTCAATAACAAAAATCAGCCACTTGTTTTGGCTTGGGCGCTACGCTGCCCGCGTCGATGCTACCCTTCGCTATCTGATCGGATGGTATGATACGATGCTGGATGGCAAGCCCATCGACTATCAAGGCTTTTGCCGGAGTTTGGATATTCCCTGTCCATATACCAACCCGCATAATTTCATGCGCCGCTATATCTTTGACAAGAAAAATCCGGACTCCATACGCTCGGCAGCCGAGTTCATGCTGGGAAATGGCATGGTGCTCCGGGAGAACATCGGCAGCAATACCCTTTCCTATCTGCAAATGGCGGTTTATGCCATGGACAATGCTTCTGTCAGCGTAAACCCCGGACTGGGATTCCAGAGGGTCTGCGACCTTATGATGGCCTTTACGGGGAGCTGCGATGTCTATATCGACCATCTCGGTATTCGCAATATGATCAAATGCGGCTCCATGGTGGAACGCATCAGCTTGTATTTGAGCTTTGGATATCCTGATGAGCAGCTGCGAAAGGCCGTTGATGAACTCATCCTGTATACAGATCATCTTTCGCTTCTGGTGTCTATGGACCTGAATGCCCTGTCCATTCTGCAGATACAGAAACACCTTCTGGATCAGGGGCGCGGGATCACGATTTCCAGATATGACATGAAGCATGCGGATGAATCCTTGTTTCAGTTATGACTTGGGGAGGGGAAGGATTCCATGAAAAAGTTGGAGTTTGAGTTTTCCAGTTGCCTGACTTTCTCCACTTCTGTGACTGACCATGCATTCCTGCTCCGCTGCCTGCCGCGCCTTGCAGCGGGACAGGAGCTGGTTTCCCATGATGTCCTCATATCCGGGGGGAAGCTTCCGATGGAATCCCTGGCAAAAGGAAGGGATTCCTTTGGGAACACCACCATTGCCGGATGGATGGCAGAGGAGCATGACAGTCTTTCCTATGCGGTAAGTGGTGTGGTGCTGAGGGATGACCAGAAGAAGGATCGGGAGGAATGTTCTCCTTGCTATCGTTATGATTCCTCGATGACAAAACCTTCTCCGGAAATGAAGGAATTTGCCCATCAGCTTGGGCTGAAAGGCGGGCCGCTTGAGGATGCGGAGCTCATCGCGGACGCGGTTCATGCCTGGTTCTCCTATGCTCCCGGCACGACGGATGTCAATACGACGGCTGCCGAAGCATTCCAGAGCAAAAGCGGTGTTTGTCAGGATTATGCCCATGTGTTCATCTCTCTTGCCCGTATGGCAGGAATACCTGCCCGCTATGTGTGCGGTCTGCCCAAGGGAGAGGGAGCCACCCATGCCTGGGCAGAGGTGTGGCAGGACGGCATCTGGTACGGTTATGACCCCACAAGAGCCTGCCATGCGGATGAGGGGTATATCGTCCTCGCTGTCGGGCGGGATTATGGAGATTGTCCGACTGAACGGGGTGTTTTCAAAGGGAATGCCTTCCAGATGCAGCAGTCCTTTATGCAAGTAATGGAAGGATGAAGGAAGGTGGTATCCGATGATACAAACAGTGGTCTCTGCCCAGTTGCCGGTAGGTGAGGAACTGGCCATCCGGAAGAACCGGATTGAGGGGGCAGACCCTGATTCCCGTCGGATTGCCGTTGTGACGGGAACTCATGGAGATGAGCTGGAGGGGCAGTATGTTGCCTGGAAGCTCGCTCGTCTTCTGGAACAAAAACGGCAGATCCTGCATGGAACGGTGGACATCTATCCGGCGTTGAATCCTCTGGGCATCAGCACCATCTATCGTGGGCTGCCGGGATTTGACCTGGACATGAACCGGATTTTTCCGGGAAGCCGCACGGAAACCATGAATGAATACATTGCGGACGGCATCGTCCGGGATATTGCGGGAGCCGACCTGTGTATCGACATCCATGCCAGCAATATCTTCTTGCGGGAGATTCCACAGATTCGCATCAACGAGAAGAGCGTGGACCAGCTCATGCCCTTTGCGAAGCTTCTCAATATGGATTTCGTTTGGGTGCATGCCGCCACGACTGTTCTGGAAAGCACCCTGGCCTATAGCCTGAATGATATAGGCACCCCCACACTGGTGGTTGAGATGGGAGTTGGCATGCGCATTACGGAACGGTATGGAAACCAGCTCATCTATGGTATTTTTTCCGTCATGAATGAGTTGGGCATGCTGGACGAGCCAGCCATCCCTGTCCAGCCTCCCATTGTCAGCACGGATGGGCATGTGGGCTTCGTCAACGCATCGGAATCCGGGATATTCCTTCCCAGGGTCAGCCATGCGGACCGGGTGGAGCAGGGGCAGACCATCGGCATCGTTTCCAATCCTTTCACGGGAGAGATCAGCGAGAAGCTGTTGAGTCCTCTGAGCGGCATGGTCTTTACGCTGCGGGAATACCCCATCGTGAACGAAGGCTCTCTGATTGCCCGGGTGTTAGGGGGGGTTGCCAGATGAAAAGGGAAATCCTTTGCACGATATCCGCGCTCCCATACCGTCAGCCGATTCCTGTCTATGGGTTTTGCTTCGGCAGCGGGGACAAGACCCTTGCCGTCATGGGAGCGATCCGCGGGGACGAGTTCCAGCAGATGTATACCGCAGCCCGTCTGATCCAAAGGCTGGAAAAATTGGAGAGGGATGGGGCATTGTCGGCAGGGATCCTTGTCGTTCCTTGTATGGCGCAATTCTCCATGAATGTCAGCCGGCGTTTCTGGCCCCTTGACAATACAGATATCAACCGCATGTTTCCCGGCTATGCAGATGGGGAAACCACGCAGCGGCTGGCCCATCGCATTTTTCAGGCATTGCAGGGCTATCAATGGGGTATCCATCTCACCAGTTTCTATCTTTCGGGGGATTTCGTTCCCCATGTGCGCATCATGGAGACGGGCTTTCAGAAAGATGATGCGGGTCTGGATTTTGGCCTTCCTTATCTCGTGATTCGTTCCCCCCATCCGTATGATACGGTTACTCTCAATTATAATTGGCAGATATGGGGCACGAATACCTTTTCCTTATACACAAGGGCTACCCGCGATATCGAGCCGGAGAGCGCAGAGGTGGCGGTGGAAAGCATCCTTCGCTTCCTGCATCGTTATGGATTGTCATCACAGGAAGTGCCGGCAGGCTGCAAGACCGTCTGCGTGAATGAGGGCCAGATGGTGGCGATTCGCTCTTCCAGTGCCGGCATCCTGCTTCCCCAAAAACGTCCGGGGGACAAAGTGGCTGCCGGCGAGATGGTAGCCAGTATCCTGGACCCTTATACAGCAAAGCCTTGCGAGGAGATACAATCTCCCGTCGATGGGATCATCTTCTTTTTCCGTCATGCCCAGATACTCTCCGAGCGTACCATCGTATGCCGGATCATACCACAGAATAATTCTTAAGGAGTGTGTTTATATATGTTCAGTTTTCCCACATTTTCAGAGCTTGAGGCCAAGCGCGACAAGGTGAATGCAGATTTTCACCGGAATGTGAAGCCGGTTCTTGCAGAACGGCTGCAGCAGTTCGGGTTTCACCTGATCGACCCCGATTACACGGGAATCATGAAGCTTACGGAGGGAGCGACGGGCAATCATTATTTGCTGTCCTTCCATCCTTATTCCATCATTGTCATGTTTCAGCATATCAAGACCGACAAGCAGGTCAAGATCTGCGAGATCAGCAATTTCGCGCTGAGTGCCCACACGATCATGGAAATCATCATAAATTCCATTGACTGCTGGCTCCAGTATGGTGTTGTTTACGATTATGTAAAGGCCCAGGACATGGAACATGTGAAGGAAGAAAAGTGAATTACGGTTTCTGCAGCCGTGGGCAGGGATTCTTTTCTGCCCACGGCATATTTATGATGTTTAGGACGTACTGGCTTTTGGTTTGTATTGGTTCATCTGGTATGGACAAAAAATGACACACGGGGATGCGTGTACATGGAAAACTTGATAAAATTAGGTGTTGACTTTGTTTTTCCTCGATGCTACTATATAGAAGTGCTTGATTCGGGGCACATAGTAGTGGCAGAGGAGCGATGAAAATGGCACTTGAGGCGCTGAAAAATGCAAATCGGGTGATTGGCATCAAGCAGGTCACCAAGGCGTTGCGGAAGGGCATAGCCCAAGGCGTGTACGTTGCGGATGATGCGGATGCGCATTACCTCGAGCCGCTGCTGGAGTCCTGCAAGGAGCAATCCGTGAAGCTTGTCCATGTGGAGACCATGAAGGCTCTCGGGGAAGCATGTGGCATCGAGGTTGGCGCTGCTGCGGCAGCAATACTTCAGTGAAGCCTATGTTGTTAGAAACATTGCGGCTCGGCCGTGATGCTTTCATAAATAATAAATTCTCAATAGGAAGGAAGGAGGTGCATGTATGCCTACAATAAATCAGTTAGTCCGCAAGAGCAGGAAAAGCATGCAGGAGAAATCTACAGCACCAGCACTTAAGAATTGCCCGCAGAAGCGCGGCGTTTGCACGCGTGTTTACACGACCACGCCGAAGAAGCCGAATTCCGCACTGCGTAAGGTCGCTCGTGTCCGTCTCACGAACAGCATCGAGGTGACCGCATATATCCCGGGCATCGGTCATAATCTTCAGGAGCACAGTGTTGTTTTGATTCGTGGCGGTCGTGTCAAGGACCTGCCTGGTGTCCGTTACCACATCATCCGTGGTTCCCTGGATACTGCAGGCGTTCAGGATCGCGGCCAGGCTCGCTCCAAGTATGGTGCGAAGAGAGCCAAGAAGAAATAATACGGCTTTGTGAAAGATTGTGAAAAGGAGGTAAAGCAATGCCTAGAAAAGGTGCCGTACCTAAGCGGGATGTATTGCCGGATCCGGTATATCATTCCAAGACAGTTACGAAATTCATCAACAAGGTAATGCTTTCGGGCAAGAAGAGCGTTGCCGAGCGTGTTGTATACGATGCGTTTGAGACTATCCGCGCAAAGACGGGCAAGGATCCGTTGGAGGTCTTTGAAACCGCACTCAAGAATGTCATGCCGGTTCTGGAGGTTCGCGCACGCCGTGTGGGTGGCGCCAACTATCAGGTGCCGGTGGAGGTTCGTCCGGACCGCCGTATGACCCTCGGCATTCGCTGGTTGGTCAATTATGCGCGCCTCCGTGGCGAGAAGACCATGGATGAGCGTCTTTCCGGTGAACTTATGGATGCAGCCAATAATACAGGCGCGGCCATCAAGAAGAAGGAAGATACCCATAAGATGGCAGAGGCAAACAAGGCGTTCGCGCATTATCGTTGGTAAGTTTTAAGGAGAGATTTTAGAAGTGGCAAGAGAGTTTTCGCTTGAAAAGACTCGCAACATCGGCATCATGGCACATATCGATGCCGGAAAGACGACAACGACCGAGCGCATCCTCTTCTATACGGGAATTAACCACAAGATTGGCGAGGTTCATGATGGTGCTGCCACGATGGACTGGATGGTCCAGGAGCAGGAGCGCGGCATTACGATTACGTCGGCCGCTACGACCTGCCATTGGAAAGGCCACCGCATCAACATCATCGATACGCCGGGCCACGTGGATTTCACCGTGGAGGTTGAGCGCTCCCTGAGGGTTCTGGATGGCGCTGTGGCAGTACTGACTGCTCGTGGCGGTGTTGAGCCCCAGACTGAGACCGTATGGCGTCAGGCTGAGAAATACAACGTTCCGCGCATGGCATATGTCAATAAGATGGATATCACTGGCGCGGATTTCTTTAATGTCATCAAGATGATGAAGGAGCGCCTCAATGCGAATGCTGTTCCCATTCAGTTGCCGATTGGCGCTGAGGATAGCTTCAAGGGCATTGTTGATCTCATCAAGATGGAAGCCATCATCTATGAGGATGATCTCGGGAAAGTCGCTGATGAGGTGGATATCCCTGATGACATGAAGGATGTGGCGGATGAGTATCGTGAGAAACTTCTTGAGGCAGTTGCCGAGTTCGATGATGACCTCATGGAGAAGTATCTTGGCGGTGAGGAGGTTTCCGAGGAGGAAATCAAGGCTGCCATCCGCAAGGCAACCATTGCCTGCAAGATGTGCCCCGTGACCTGCGGAACTTCTTACCGCAACAAGGGCGTTCAGCCGATGCTGGATGCTGTTGTGGATTATATGCCGGCACCGACGGATATCCCGCCGATTCAGGGCATCAATCCCGACACGGAGGAAGAGGATCATCGTCCTTCCAGCGACGAGGAGCCTTTTGCAGCACTTGCATTCAAGGTCATGACGGACCCCTATGTCGGCAAACTCACCTTCTTCCGTGTATACTCCGGAACCCTTCAGTCCGGTTCCTATGTGTATAATTCCACGAAGGGCAAGAAGGAGCGCATCGGGCGTATCCTTCAGATGCATGCCAACAACCGCAAGGAGATCGATATCGTTTACAGCGGTGATATTGCTGCTGCAGTTGGTCTCAAGGACACCACGACGGGTGATACGCTTTGCGATGAGAACAGCCCGATTATCCTGGAGTCCATGGAGTTCCCGGATCCGGTCATCTCGGTTGCCGTGGAGCCTTCCACGAAGAATGACCAGGAGAAGATGGGCGTTGCCCTTCAGAAACTGGCAGAGGAGGATCCCACGTTCCGCGTTCATACGGATGAGGAAACGGGACAGACCATCATCTCCGGCATGGGCGAGCTTCACCTGCAGATCATCGTTGACCGCATGCTTCGCGAGTTCAAGGTGGACTGCAAGGTCGGCGAGCCTCAGGTTGCCTATCGTGAGACCATCAGGAAATCTGTTGAGGCGGAAGGCAAGTTCGTCCGTCAGTCCGGCGGCCATGGCCAGTACGGTCATTGCTGGCTCAAGCTGGAGCCCCAGGAGCCGGGCGAAGGGTTTACCTTCGAGAACAAGATCGTGGGCGGCGTGATTCCCAAGGAATACATCAAGCCCATCGAGGAAGGTGTCAAGCAGGCGATGGAGGGCGGCGTTCTCGCAGGCTATCCCATGGTCGATATCAAGGCCACTGTCTATGACGGCTCCTTCCACGAGGTTGACTCCTCGGAGGCTGCCTTCAAGATTGCCGGTTCCATGGCATTCAAGAATGGCGCAGAAAAGGCAAATCCGGTTCTCTTGGAGCCGTATGTTAAGGTTGAGGTCATCGTGCCCGAGGATTACATGGGCGATGTCATTGGCGATTTGAACTCCCGCCGCGGACGCATCGACGGCATGGAAGCGCGCAATGGCGCACAGGTCATCAATGGGTTTGTGCCTCTTTCCGAGATGTTCGGGTACTCGACGGATTTGCGTTCCAAAACCCAGGGCCGTGGGAACTACTCCATGGAGGTTTCCTACTATGATGAAGTTCCTAAGAATATAGCCGATCAGATTGTCGCCAAGAACAAAGGTGAATAAGGGAGGAAAAAATTAATGGCTAAAGAAAAGTTTGAGAGAACAAAACCGCATGTGAACATCGGCACGATTGGTCACGTTGACCATGGCAAGACGACGCTCACTGCTGCTATCACGAAGTGCCTGTCCGAGAAGGGCATGGCCAAGTTCGAGGATTACGCTGATATCGATAAGGCTCCTGAGGAGCGCGAGCGCGGCATCACCATCAACACGGCTCACGTTGAGTATGAGACGGAGAAGCGTCACTATGCACACGTTGACTGCCCGGGCCATGCTGACTATGTCAAGAACATGATCACCGGCGCTGCACAGATGGATGGTGCAATCCTCGTCGTTTCCGCTGCTGATGGCCCGATGCCCCAGACTCGTGAGCACATCCTGCTCGCTCGTCAGGTCGGCGTTCCCGCTATCGTTGTCTTCCTCAACAAGGTTGACCAGGTAGACGATCCCGAGCTCCTCGAGCTCGTTGAGATGGAAGTTCGTGAGCTTCTCTCCAGCTATGAGTTCCCCGGCGATGACATCCCCGTTGTTGCTGGTTCCGCACTGAAGGCTCTTGAGGGTGACGAAGAGCAGAAGAAGAAGATCTTCGAGCTCATGGATGCTGTTGACGAGTACATCCCGACTCCGACCCGTGACACGGATAAGCCGTTCCTCATGCCGGTAGAGGATGTCTTCACCATCACTGGCCGTGGCACGGTTGCTACGGGCCGTGTTGAGCGTGGCGAGCTGAAGCTCAACGAGACCGTTGAGATCGTCGGCCTCCAGGATGAGTCCAAGAGCACGGTTGTCACCGGTATCGAGATGTTCCGCAAGATGCTCGACAGCGCTGTTGCTGGTGATAACATCGGTGCACTGCTCCGTGGTATCGACCGCAAGGAGATCGAGCGCGGCCAGGTTCTCGCAAAGCCGGGTTCCATCAACCCCCACACGAAGTTCAAGGCTCAGGTTTATGTCCTGACCAAGGAAGAGGGCGGCCGTCATACTCCGTTCTTCACGAACTATCGTCCCCAGTTCTACTTCCGCACGACGGACGTTACTGGTGTGGTTCGTCTGCCGGAGGGCACTGAGATGGTTATGCCTGGCGATAACGTTGAGATGGACGTTGAGCTCATCACTCCGATCGCTATCGAGAAGGGCCTCCGCTTCGCTATCCGCGAGGGCGGCCATACGGTTGGCGCTGGTCGTGTCACCGAGATCGAAGGCTAATCACATAACTATGTAACCCAAAGGGCGACGCTCGCGTCGCCCTTAACTAAGGGTTGATTTACCCCCAGTGCGATGACGTGGCAGATGGCTCGGCCAGGACCGAGGGAACTGCTACGGAGAAATGTTTGGGCCGCGAGCCCGGACGATAAGGAGGAAACCACATTGTCAAAGCAACAAAAAATCAGGATTCGTTTGAAGGCCTATGATCACAAGGCCCTCGACCAGAGTGCAGTCAAGATTGTGGATACTGCAAAGAAGACCGGCGCCATGGTGTCTGGTCCGATTCCCCTCCCGACGGAGAAGAACATCTACACGATTCTCAGGAGCCCGCATGTCAACAAGGATTCCCGTGAGCAGTTCGAGATGAGAACTCATAAGCGCCTTATCGACATTCTCCAGCCGACGAACAAGACCGTCGATGCCCTCATGCATCTCGACCTTCCGGCTGGTGTGGACATCGAGATCAAATTATAATTCGGGGAGGTGGATGGAATGTCGAAAGCAATTTTAGGCAGGAAACTTGGTATGACACAGATCTTCACCGAGGAAGGCAAGGTCGTTCCCGTGACGGTTGTCGAGTCCGGCAATAATATCGTAATCCAGAACAAGACCGTGGAGAACGATGGCTACAATGCCGTGCAGCTTGGCTTCGGCGAGGTGAAGGAACACAAGGTAAACAAACCGCTCAAGGGGCATTTCGATAAGGCTGGCGTAAAGCCTGTGAAATTCATTCGCGAGATGCGTTTGGCGGATGCTTCTGAATATAACGTTGGTGACACCATCGGCGTTGACATATTTGCTGCCGGGGAACTGGTGGATGTTACTGGTACTTCCAAGGGCAAGGGCTTTGCCGGCGGTATCAAGCGCCACAACTTCGCTCGTGGTCCCATGGGACATGGTTCCAAGTCCCATCGTGAGCCGGGCTCTACGGGCGCGATGATCAGCGGTCCTGGCGGGCGTGTTCTCAAGGGCAAGAAATTGCCTGGCCGTATGGGCGGCGAGCGCGTTACCGTGCAGCGTCTCACGGTTGTTCGTGTGGACACTGACCGCAACCTCATCCTCATCAAGGGTGCCATTCCCGGTCCCAAGAAGAGCTATGTTGTGATCAAGAATACCGTAAAGCCGGGAAAGAACTAAGTTTTGGAAGGAGGATTAAGGTAAATGCCTACAGTAGCAGTTTATGATATTGCGAACAACAAGGTTGGCGATATCGATTTGAATGAAAACTTTTTTGGCGTGGAAATGAACGCGGGCCTTTTGCATCAGGCGGTTGTCCTGCAGCTCGCTTCCCAGCGTCTTGGCACGCATTCCACGAAGACTCGCGGCCTCGTTCGCGGCGGCGGACGCAAGCCTTGGAGGCAGAAAGGCACGGGCCGTGCCCGTTCCGGTTCGACGCGCAGCCCCATCTGGGTTGGCGGCGGCACGGTGTTTGGCCCCCATCCGCGCAAGTATGGCTTCACCATGCCGCGCAAGCAGCGTCGTCTGGCCATCAAGTGCGCTCTTTCCGACAAGGTCAAGAGCGGTGATTTCGTGGTTCTCGACCAGCTGGATTTCGATTCCCCGAAGACGAAGAACGTCGTCAAGATGCTCAATGATTTCAGCGTGAACAGCAAGGTGCTCTTCATTACGGCTGATGAGGCAGAGAACGTTGAGAAGTCCGCACGCAACATTCCTGGTGTGAAGGCTATCCCTGCGAAGGGTCTGAATGTGTATGATATCCTTTATCATGGCAAGCTTTTCATTACCAAGGATGCCATCGCCCGCATTGAGGAGGTATTCGCATAATGGAAGCACGTGATATACTGATTCGCCCGCTCATTACCGAGAAAACGACACAGCTCATGGCTGAGGGCAAGTACGTCTTTGTTGTGGCAAAGGCCGCCAACAAGATCGAGATTGCCAAGGCTGTGGCCGAGATCTTCAAGGTGAAGGTCGAGAACGTGAACACGGTCAATGTCCTGGGAAAGAAAAAGCGCATGGGACGCACGTCCGGCAAGCGTCCTGACTATAAGAAGGCCATCGTGAAGCTCGCTGCTGGCGAGACCATCGAGTTCTTTGAGGCCTAAGCTGGGAAAAGGAGGTTAAGAAAGTGGCAGTAAAGAGTTTTAAACCGTATTCTGCAGGCCGTCGCTTCATGACAGTGTCTTCTTTTGATGAGATCACTGCAAGCAAGCCTGAGAAATCCTTGACAAAGAGCCTTACGAAAAAAGGCGGCCGCAACCAACAGGGCCGTTTGACGGTTCGCCATCAGGGCGGCGGTCATAAGCGCCTTTATCGCGTGATTGACTTCAAGCGCAACAAGGATGGCATCCCGGCTCGTGTAGCGACAATCGAGTACGATCCGAACCGCAGCGCACGCATTGCGCTTTTGAATTATGTGGATGGCGAGAAGCGCTATATTCTTGCCCCGAACGGCCTCAAGGTCGGCGACAAGGTGGAGTCGGGCCCCGAGGCAGACATCAAGACGGGAAATGCTCTTCCCATCAAGAACATTCCTGTCGGTACACTGCTCCATAACATTGAGCTTAAGATCGGCAAGGGCGCACAGCTCGTCCGCAGCGCAGGCGGCAGTGCCCAGCTCATGGCAAAGGAAGGAAGCTATGCGCTTCTCCGCATGCCTTCCGGCGAGATCCGCAAGGTGCATATCAACTGCCGTGCCACGATTGGCCAGGTAGGCAACCTTGAGCATGAGAACATCACCATCGGCAAGGCCGGCCGTAACCGCTGGCTCGGCATCCGTCCGGAGAACCGCGGCGTAGCGATGAACCCGAATGACCATCCCCATGGCGGTGGTGAGGGACGTTCCCCCGTTGGGCGCAAGCATCCTGTCACGAAGTGGGGCAAATGCGCTATGGGTGCAAAGACTCGCCGCAAGAAGGCTTCCGACAAGTTCATTGTCAAGCGTCGTACGAAATAAGGCATAGGAACCGAAAGGAGGAGAAACCTTGTCAAGATCTGTCAAAAAGGGACCTTACGTTCAGGAGAGCCTCATGAAGAAGGTTGAGGCGTTGAATGCTGCAAATGACAAGAAAGTGGTCAAGACCTGGTCCAGGAGCTCTACGATTTTCCCGGATTTCGTCGGACATACGATAGCCGTTCATGATGGCCGCAAGCATGTGCCGGTCTATGTTACGGAGGACATGGTCGGGCATAAGCTCGGGGAGTTCGCCCCGACGCGCACCTTCAAGGGCCATGCCGGTGAAGAGAGAAAGACATCACTGAAATAATTTGCGAGAGGAGGATCTTTAGTGGAAGCTAAAGCAGTAGCTAAGTATGTTCGCATCGCCCCGCGCAAAGTTCGTGTTGTCATGGATCTCATCCGTGGCAAGAATGTTGCCGAGGCATTTGCAATTTTGAAATTCACGCCGAAAGCCGGCGCTGATGTAATAGAGAAGGTTTTGAAGTCAGCAGTTGCCAATGCTGAGAACAATTTCGACATGGATGTCGATAAACTCTACGTTTCCACGGCCTTTGTCGATCAGGGACCGACGCTCAAGCGCATCCATCCGCGTTCTCGCGGACAGGCGTTCAAGATCTTGAAGCGCACGTCCCATGTCACAGTCATCGTCGAAGAAAGGTAATAAGGAGGGAAACGGTTTGGGTCAGAAAGTTAATCCACATGGAATTCGCCTTGGCATCGTCAAGAACTGGGATGCCAAGTGGTATGCGGATAAGGATTTCGCAAATAACTTGCACGAGGATATCAAGATTCGCACCTATCTGAAGAAGAAGCTTCAGGCGGCCAGTGTTTCCAGAATTGAGACGGAGCGCGCCAAGAACCGCCTCAAGATCACGATCCATACGGCAAAGCCCGGTATGGTCATTGGACGCGGTGGTTCCGGTATAGAGGAGATCAAGGCCGGGCTCAAGAAGTACACCAATGCGAAGCGCGTTGACATCAACATCGCTGAGATCAAGCAGCCGGATCTGGATGCAACCCTTGTGGCTGAGAACATCGCTTCCCAGCTGGAGCGCCGCATTGCTTTCCGCCGTGCGATGAAGCAGTCGGTCGGCCGCACGATGCGTCTCGGCGCAAAGGGCATCAAGATTGCCTGCGGCGGTCGTCTCGGTGGCGCCGAGATTGCCCGCAAGGAGTTCTATCGTGAGGGAAGCATTCCTCTTCATACCCTTCGTGCTGACATCGATTACGGCACGGCTGAGGCTCATACGACCTATGGGCGCATCGGCATCAAGGTATGGATTTTCAAGGGCGAGATTCTTCCGGAGAAGAAGCAGTCCCAGGCTGCTGTTGAAGGGAGCGAAGCTTAATGTTATTACCGAAGAGAGTAAAATACCGCAAGCAGTTCCGCGGCCGCATGAAGGGCAAGGCACAGCGCGGCAATACCGTGGCACATGGTGAGTTCGGCCTTGTGGCTCTTGAGCCGGCATGGATCACCAACCGCCAGATTGAGGCTGCCCGTATCGCCATGACGCGTTACATCAAGCGTGGCGGCCAGGTATGGATCAAGATTTTCCCAGACAAGCCGGTTACGGCAAAGCCTGCCGAGACCCGCATGGGTTCCGGCAAGGGCTCCCCTGAGTACTGGGTAGCCGTTGTGAAGCCGGGTCGTGTTCTTTTCGAGATGGATGGGGTTTCCCGTGAGGTTGCCCAGGAGGCCATGCGTCTTGCAGGCCACAAGCTTCCCATCAAGACGAAGTTCATCACGAGAGAAGATACAAAAGAGGGCGGTGAAGTAAATGAAGGTTAATGAGATTCGTGAAATGAGTGCAGAGGACCTCAACCAGAAACTTGCTTCGCTTAAAGAGGAGCTGTTCAACCTCCGTTTCCAGCACGCCACTGGCCAGTTGGAGAACCCCATGCGTATCAAGGACGTGAAGAAGACCATTGCCCGCATCAAGACGATCCAGCGTGAGCAGGAACTCAAGGCTTGATGAATGATATGCAGATAGGAAGGAGGCTCCCTGATGAGCGATAGAAATGAGCGCAAGACGAAGATCGGCAAGGTCGTCAGCGACAAGATGGAAAAGACCATTGTGGTTGCAGTGGAGGAACTGGAGCAGCACAAGCTTTACAAGAAGTCTGTGAAGAGGACTGTGAAGTTCAAGGCGCATGACGAGAAGAACGAGGCCGGAGTCGGCGACAAGGTCTCCATCATGGAAACGCGCCCCTTGTCCAAGGACAAGCGCTGGAGACTGGTGGAAATCGTAGAGAAGGCAAAATAATCTTTGCGTAAGGAGGTCAAACAATGATCCAACAACAGACAATCCTGAATGTTGGCGACAACACTGGTGCAAAGGAAATCATGTGCATCCGTGTCCTTGGCGGTTCCTATCGCAAGTATGCCAACATCGGTGATATCATCGTGGCTGCAGTGAAATCTGCGGCTCCCGGTGGCACGGTGAAGAAGGGCGATGTCGTGAAGGCGGTTGTCGTCCGCAGCGTCAAGGGCCTGCGTCGTGCAGATGGCTCTTACATCCGTTTTGATGAGAATGCAGCAGTTATCATCAAGGAAGACAAGACCCCGCGCGGTACGCGTATTTTTGGACCAGTGGCAAGGGAACTGCGTGAGAAGGACTTCATGAAGATCGTTTCCCTGGCTCCTGAAGTACTTTGATTCATAAAGGAGGTGCTATTTTGTCACTCGTAAAATTGAACGTCAAGAAGGGCGATACGGTCGTTGTATTGTCCGGCAAGGATAAGGGCAAGCAGGGCAAGGTTACCCAGGCTATGCCGAAGAAGGGCAAGGTTGTCGTCGAGGGCGTCAACAAGGTGAAGCGTCACACGAAACCGAACCAGAAAGCACCCCAGGGCGGTATCTTGGTGAAGGAAGCACCCTTGCATGCTTGCAAGGTCATGCTCGTCTGCCCCGCCTGCAGCAAGCCCACCCGCGTTGCACATAAGGAAGTCAATGGCAAGAACGTCCGCGCCTGCAAGAAGTGCGGCGAGGTCATCGATCAGACGAAATAAGAGAGAAAGGAGGAGCATAAGTGGATAGATTACAGGAAAAGTACCAGAAGGAAGTTGTTCCGGCACTGACGGAGAAGTTCGGCTACAAGAACATCATGCAGCTTCCGAAGATCGAAAAGGTCATCATCAACATGGGTGTCGGGGAGGCGGTAGGCAATCCGAAGGCGTTGGATTCCGCGGTAAATGATCTCACCATCATCTCGGGACAGAAGCCTCTTTTGACCCGTGCAAAGAAGTCCCTTGCTGCATGGAAGCTCCGTCAGGGCATGCCCATCGGCTGCAAGGTAACCCTTCGCGGCGTCCGCATGTACCAGTTCCTCGACAAGTTCATGAACGTTGCGCTTCCCCGTGTCCGCGATTTCCGCGGCGTGAGCGAGAAGGCCTTCGATGGTCGCGGGAATTATGCTGTGGGCCTCAAGGAGCAGTTGATTTTCCCTGAGATCGACTACGACAAGATTGACAAGATCCGTGGCATGAACATTGTAATTGTTACGACGGCAAAGACGGATGAAGAAGCCAGAGAGCTCCTGAAACTCATGGGTATGCCGTTCAGCGCATAAGGAGGTACAGAAGCGTGGCTAAGAAATCAATGATCGAGAAGTGGAGCAAGGAACCCAAGTTCTCTACCCGCAAGCACAATCGTTGCAAGATTTGCGGCCGTCCCCACGGTTACCTGCGGAAGTTCGAGATGTGCCGCATCTGCTTCCGCGAGCAGAGCTACCAGGGCGCCATCCCTGGTGTGAGAAAAGCAAGCTGGTAAGAGCTTGTTCAGGTTTGAAAGATTGAAGGAGGATATCGATTCATGGCAATGACTGATCCTATTGCAGATATGCTGACCCGTTTGCGCAATGCAAACTCTGTTTTCCACGAAAAGGTTGAGATTCCCGGTTCCAACATCAAGAAGGCGATTGCCGAGGTCTTGAAGGAAGAGGGATTCATCAAGGACTACACCTTCACGGAGGATTCCAAGCAGGGCATCATCACGGTGCTCCTGAAGTATGGCCCCCAGCGTGAGAAGGTGATTTCCGGGCTCAAGCGCATCTCGAAGCCCGGCCTTCGCCAGTATGCGAAGCATGACGAGCTTCCCCGTGTTCTCGGCGGACTCGGCATCGCCATCATTTCCACTTCCAAGGGAATCATGAGCGACAAGCAGGCACGCAAGGCTGGCCTCGGCGGCGAAGTCATCGCGTACGTCTGGTAATCGAGAAATATTCGGAGGTGTAAAACAGATGTCAAGAATTGGCAGGGCACCGATTGAGATCCCGGCTGGCGTAACCGTCACCGTCGGCGATGGCAATCTGGTGAAGGTAAAAGGACCGAAAGGCGAGCTTTCTCGCCAGATCCACCAGGATATGAAAGTGACCGTCGAGGGGACTACCGTAACGGTGGCTCGTCCCTCTGACGATAAGATGCACAGATCCCTTCATGGGCTGTCCCGCACGCTCATCAACAACATGGTGATCGGCGTGACGGAAGGGTTCTCCAAGAACCTTGAGATCAATGGTGTGGGTTATCGTGCCCAGAAGCAGGGCAAGAACCTGAATCTTTCCCTCGGCTTCTCCCATCCTGTGATTGTTGAGCCGCCTGCGGGCATCAACTTTGATGTTCCCTCGGCAAATGCCATTGTGGTAAGCGGCATCGACAAAGAGGTTGTCGGACAGGTCGCAGCGGAGATCCGCAGCTTCCGTGAGCCGGAGCCTTACAAGGGCAAGGGTATCAAGTACGCCGGTGAGCACATCCGCCGCAAGGAAGGCAAGGCTGGCGCTAAGGGCAAGAAATAATTGACCATTGACAAAGGAAAGGAGTGACCATTGTGCTTATCAAAGCAGATAAGAATAAGGCCCGCCAGAAGCGTCATCGGCGGGTACGCAATCACATTTCCGGCACGGCAGCACGTCCGCGCCTGAATGTATTCAGGAGTCTCGCCAACATCTATGCACAGATCATCGACGATGAGAAGGGCATGACCCTTGTGGCTGCATCCACGCAGGACAAGGAGTTCAAGGACTACGGCGGAAATGTTGCAGCAGCAAAGGCGATTGGCACCGAGATTGCCAAGCGCGCCTTGGACAAGGGCATCAGCGAGGTCGTCTTCGATCGTGGCGGCTACGTTTACCATGGCCGTGTGGCAGCTCTTGCAGAGGCAGCTCGTGAAGCTGGTCTGAAGTTCTAAGAAGGAGGTAAGTGAATGGCTAGAAATATGGACAACGAGACTCCGGAGTTTGAGGAGAAAGTTGTATATATCAATCGCGTGGCAAAAGTTGTCAAGGGCGGTCGTCGCTTCTCTTTCAGCGCGCTTGTCGTCGTCGGCAACAAGAACGGAAAGGTCGGCGTTGGACTCGGCAAGGCCGCTGAGGTTCCCGAGGCTATCCGCAAGGGTGTTGAGGATGCAAAGAAAAACCTCATCGAAGTTGCTCTCAGGGATCGTTCGATTCCCCATGAGATCATCGGCATCTTCGGCGCAGGCCGTGTGCTCCTGAAGCCGGCTGCAAAAGGTACCGGCGTTATCGCTGGCGGCCCTGCTCGTGCAGTCTTGGAGCTCGCCGGCATCCATGATATTCTCACGAAGTCCCTTGGCTCGTCCAATCCGAACAATATGGTTCGCGCAACGGTGAAGGGCCTTGAGCAGCTCAAGCGCGCCGAGGTTGTCGCTGAGCTTCGCGGCAAGACAATCCAGGAAATTTTGGGTTAAAAGGAGGACCGACACATGGCAAAAGTAAAAGTGACTCTTACGAGAAGCCTCATCGGCCGTCCGGAGACCCAGCGCAGGACGGTGCGTTCCCTTGGCCTTCGCAAGACGAATTCCGTCGTTGAGCTGCCCGACAATGAGGCAATCCGTGGACAGCTCCACAAGGTGCAGCATCTTATCAAAGTGGAAGAAATTGCAGACTGATTAAAGGTTGAGGAGGTGCACTTAGATGAAATTACACGAATTAGCTCCGGCAGAAGGCTCCCGCAAGACGCGCAACCGCGTTGGGCGCGGCCTCGGTTCCGGCAACGGCAAGACATCCGGCCGTGGCATGAAGGGACAGAAGTCCCGCAGCGGCGGCGGTGTGCGTACAGGTTTTGAAGGCGGACAGATGCCTCTTTACCGTCGTCTTCCGAAGCGCGGCTTCAAGAATGTTTGGGCAAAGACCTATGCTGAGGTCAATGTCGAGACGCTGAACCGCTTCGAAGAGGGAGCGACCATCGATCCTGTCGTTCTCGTGGAATCCGGCATACTGAAGAATGTCGAGGATGGCATCCGCATTCTTGGCGGCGGCGAGCTCACGAAGAGGCTTACGGTCCGCGCGAATGGATTTACCAAATCGGCAGAGGAAAAGATCACGGCAGCAGGCGGAAAAGTAGAGGTGATCTGAGTTGTTCTCAGCCCTTGCGAATATCTTCAAGATTCCGGAGCTGAGGCAGAAGATCATCTTCACATTGATCATGTTTGCCGTCTTCCGGATGGGAACGCATATCCCGGTGCCGGGAGTGGATCCTACCGCGATAGAGCAGCTCTTCAATAACGGGAGCCTCTTCGGCCTGTTGGATTTGTTTTCCGGTGGAGCTTTCAGCAAGTTCTCCATCTTTGCGATGAGCATTACCCCCTACATCAATGCAGCGATCATCATCCAGCTGCTCAATGTAGTGATTCCGACGCTGGAACAATGGTCCAAGGAAGGCCAGGAAGGGCATAAGAAGACGACGAAGGTTACCCGTTATCTGACTGTGGTGCTGGCATTCTTTCAGGCCATCGGCATGTCCATCGGCCTGAAGGCAGCAATACTCAACCCAAATCCAGTCAACATATTGATCATTGCGATTACCTTGACTGCAGGTACTGTCTTTCTCATGTGGCTTGGCGAGCAGATTACGGCCCAGGGAGTGGGGAATGGTATTTCCCTCATCATCTTTGCCGGTATCGTTGCTGCGCTGCCAAAGAATATCGGGACGATCTATCATTACGTTCAGGCAGGGACGATCAGCTATTTCAGCGTATTCCTGTTCGGGGTCATTGCCATAGCGATGATTGTCTTTGTCATTCACATTGAGACCGGTTTTCGGAGAATTCCTATCTCCTATGCGAAAAGGGTTGTCGGCCAGAGAGCTTATGGCGGACATTCCTCCCACATCCCCCTGAAAGTCAATCAGGCGGGCGTGATTCCAATAATCTTTGCGTCATCCGTGCTGATGTTTCCAGTAACCATTGCCCAGTTTATTGATATTCCCTGGGTAAAGACTGTTGCCAGGTATCTTGAGTGGGGAACACCGTTGCAGACCACGATCTACGTGCTGCTCATCATCTTCTTCACTTATTTTTACACTGCGGTTACTGTAAAGATATCGGATATGGCAGAGAACCTGAAAAAATACGGCGGGTTTATCCCGGGCATTCGTCCGGGACAGCCGACAGCCGATTACCTAGATCATGTCATGACACGCATTACATTGGCAGGCTCATGCTTTCTGGCATTCATTGCGGTGCTGCCCAACCTGATCGCTTCGGCGACCCATATCCAAGGTGTCTATTTCGGCGGTACGGCGCTTCTCATCGTCGTGGGGGTTGCCCTCAACACGATGAAGCAGATTGAGGCAATGGTCGTGATGCGTCACTATGAAGGGTTCATGAAATAGTAAGGAGTTGTTTGAATGCATATCCTGTTGATGGGCCCCCCGGGTGCCGGAAAGGGCACACAGGCGGCGAACTTGGTGACTGAGTTCGGCATTCCCCATATCTCCACGGGCGACATGTTCCGTGCGGCGGTCAAGGAAGGGACGGAACTCGGCAAGCAGGCGAAGGCCTGCATGGACGCTGGCAAGCTTGTTCCCGATGAGGTGACGATTGGCATTGTCCGTGAGCGTCTGGCAAAGGATGACTGCAAGAAGGGATTTATCCTGGACGGGTTCCCCCGTACTGTTGAGCAGGCAGATGCCCTGGACGGCATCATGAAGGATTTGGGGCTTTCCATTACCCGTGTCCTGAACATCAATGTTCCTGCGGAGGATCTCATTGAGCGGGCCGTTGGCCGCCGCATCTGCAAGAAATGCGGTGCCACCTACCATGTCAAGTTCCATCCGCCGAAAGCGGAGGGAGTTTGCGATGCGTGTGGCGGGGAGCTCTACCAGAGGGCCGATGACAGCGCCGGGACGATGAAGAACCGTCTCGCTGTCTACGAGGACTCCACGAGACCCCTGATCGAGTATTACAAGAAGGCAGGCGTCTATACAGAGGTGGATGGCAGGCAGGCCATCGACGCTGTGACAAAAGGGCTTGTCGAGGCTTTGAAATCGTAAGGAGAAACGCATGTCAAAACAAGATGTAATCGAAGTGGAAGGCAAGGTTCTGGAAGCCCTTCCGAATGCTATGTTCCAGGTCGAGTTAGAGAATGGCCATGTCGTGCTGGCGCATGTGTCGGGCAAGATCCGCATGAATTTCATCCGCATCCTGCCGGGCGACAAGGTCACGATTGAGCTGACCCCTTACGATTTGACCCGTGGTCGGATTACCTACCGTTTCAAATAAGTCATTTTGTCATCATTTTGCTGTTTCGGCCCATTTTTGTCTTTTTTTTAAGATAGTACTAGGCAGGAGACGGCAAAAATGGTACAATAGCAAAATGACAGCAAATATGACTATGAGAAAAAGGAGGAAACAGCACAATGAAAGTCAAGCCGTCCGTGAAGCGGATTTGCGAGAAGTGCAAGATCATCAAGCGCAAGGGCCGTGTTATGGTCATTTGCGAGAATCCCAAGCATAAACAGAGACAAGGTTAATATTTCATATCAGAAGGAGGTGCTTGATAAATGGCACGTATTGCCGGTGTAGATTTGCCCCGTGACAAAAGAATTGAAATCGCTTTGACATACATCTTTGGTATTGGCCTGAAGACTTCCCAGAAGCTTCTTGCCATGACAGGTGTCAGCCCTGATACCCGTACCAGGGATCTCACGGAGGATGAAGTTGTGAAACTTCGTGATGCCATCGATAAGAATGTTGTCGTCGAAGGTGATCTTCGTCGTGACATCCAGATGAACATCAAGAGACTCGTTGATATCGGCTGCTACCGTGGCCGCCGTCACCGTCTTGGTCTTCCTGTCCGCGGGCAGAACACGAAGAACAATGCCCGTACGCGCAAGGGTCCGAAGAAGCTAGTAGCAGGCAAGAAAAAGGACTAACGGACGAATGAAGGAGGATTAAGCTGTGGCAGTCAAGAAGACGACTCGGACGAAGAAAAAAGTCCGCAAGAACATAGAATACGGCGTAGCGCATATCAGCTCTACGTTCAACAATACCATCGTGACGCTCACTGACAAGAGCGGCAACGCACTTTCCTGGGCTTCTGCCGGCGGACTCGGTTTCCGTGGTTCCCGCAAGAGCACGCCCTTTGCTGCACAGATGGCAGCAGAGGTCGCGGCAAAGGCAGCCATGGAGCACGGCCTCAAGCAGGTCGAGGTGTACGTCAAGGGTCCCGGCGCTGGTCGTGAGGCAGCCATCCGCTCCTTGCAGGCTACGGGCCTTGAGGTCAACATGATCAAGGACGTTACCCCGATCCCGCACAACGGATGCCGTCCACCGAAGCGCAGAAGAGTATAATGGAGGTGCAGAATTAGATGGCAATTGATAGAGTACCAGCTTTGAAGAGGTGCCGTGCACTTGGCATCGAGCCGGCTGTGATTGGCCGCTCGAAGCAGTCCAAGCGCCAGCCGCGCCGCACGAACCGCAAGGTCAGCGAGTACGGCTTGCAGCTCAAGGAGAAGCAGAAGGCAAAGTTCATTTACGGTGTGCTGGAGAAGCAGTTCCGTGGATATTATGAGAAGGCGAAGACGATGCAGGGCGTAACGGGTGAGAACCTGCTCGGCCTTCTGGAGCGCCGCATTGACAATGTGGTCTTCCGCCTTGGCCTTGCGAATACCCGCAAGCAGGCCCGCCAGATTGTCCGCCATGGGCACATCACCCTCAATGGCAAGCGCCTTGATATCCCGTCTGCTCTGGTTTCCGTTGGCGATGTTGTCGCTGTTTGCGAGAAGAGCGCGTCAAAGGAACTCTTCAAGGAGCTCAAGGAGACCAACAATGCCCTTTCTGCCCCGGCATGGCTGGAGTCGGATCAGGACAAGCTCACCGGTAAGGTAACCCGTTTCCCGAACCGTGATGAAATCGATGTTCCTGTCAATGAGCAGGCTATCGTTGAGTTGTACTCCAGGTAATCAGCACAAACAGTCAGGGAGGTTCATTTCAGATGATAGACATCGAAAAACCGAAAATCGAGATAGCGGAAATCAGTGAAGACAATCGCTATGGCAAGTTCATCTGTGAGCCGCTGGAGCGCGGCTATGGCACAACCTTTGGAAATGGCCTGCGCCGCATGCTCCTGTCCTCCTTGGAGGGCGCGGCCATAACCTCCATCCGGATTGACGGGGTTCTCCATGAATTCTCTACCATTCCTGGTGTCCGGGATGATGTGACAAATATCGTGCTCAACTTGAAGCAGCTTTGCCTCAAGATGCAAGGAAACGAGTCAAGGACGATCCGCATTGAAGCAGAGGGCGAGAAGGAAGTGACAGCCGCGGATATCATCTGCGATGCTGACATCGAGATTCTCAACCCGGATCTTCACATTGCCACGCTCAATGAGGACGGCAAGCTCAATATTGAGATGGTTGTCGAGCGTGGTCGTGGCTATGTGCCTGCGGACAAGAACAAGAAACCGGACGATGTCATCGGTGTCATTCCCATTGACTCGATTTTCTCGCCCGTGCAGCGTGTGAACTACACGGTACAGGATACCCGTGTGGGAAATGTGATGGACTACGACAAGCTCATCCTGGAAGTATGGACGGATGGCTCCCTGCGTCCTGAGGAAGCTCTTTCCAAGGCGGCAGGAATCCTTGTCATGCACCTGAAGCTGTTCCAGAACATGGATGGGCTGCCGGAGGAAGTGGAAGAGGAGGAGGCATCCTTCCCGGAGGAGGAGAATGACGATACCTCGAAGGTGATGGAGATGACCATTGAGGATCTTGATCTCTCCGTCCGTTCCTTCAACTGCTTGAAGCGCGCAAACATCAATAACGTTGCCGATCTTGTTGCCAAGACGGAGGAGGACATGATGAAGGTCCGCAATCTTGGCCGCAAGTCCCTTGAGGAAGTCAAGAAGAAACTGGAAGAACTCGGTTTGGCTCTGATGGATAACAACGATTGATTCATAGGAATTAAGGAAAAGAGGGAAATAAATGAGCTACAGAAAACTCGGCCGTAACTCCAGTGCCCGCAAGGCACTGTTCAAGAGCATCCTTACTTCCTTCTTCAGATATGGACGCATTGAGACGACAGAGGCAAAGGCTAAGGAGATCCGCAGCCTCGCTGACAATCTCATCACGCTCGCGAAGCGTGGGGATCTCAGCGCCCGTCGTCAGGCGATTGCCCGTCTTGCTGATGAGGATGTAGTAAGGAAGCTGTTCGATGAGATTGCAGGAAAGTACACTGACCGCCAGGGCGGTTACACGCGCATCCTGAAAATGGGCCCCCGTCGCGGCGATGCTGCGCCGATGGTCATCATCGAACTCGTCTGATAAATAAGATAGCCCCCATCCATGGTGTGGACCATGGATGGGGGCTTTTGCATTGAGCCTGTATAAAAAAACAACCCGCCCGCCTAATCTACAAGAGCAGGAAAAATTATTATTCATCAAGAATATAGCATATAATTGAGAGAAAATTTAAGGCAAATGGGGAAACAACCCGGGATTATGGAGGGATGCTCAGATGTCATCACAGGAACTGAATCAGGCTCTCTGGAATGCCGCAAATGTCATGCGGAGTACCATGAGTGCTGATGAATACAAGGATTACCTGCTCGGACTGGTCTTCTACAAGTATCTGTCTGACCGCCAGCTCTATGCTGTGGTGGATCTCTTGGAGGACAGGGAGCCGGAGTCCTTGGAGGAAGCCCAGAAGATTTACGAGGAGTCCGTCAATGGAGAGGATTGGGAAGACCTTCAGGAAGAGCTGGAAGAAAAGTATGGCTTCGCCATTGAGCCGAAGTATACTTTCACGGCTCTCTACAACGAGATAAATGAAAAGACCTTCGCCACAGACCACCTGCGGCAAGCCATGCGCGACGTGGAACAAGGCGGCGAGGCCATCCGTGGCCAAAAGCCATATGAGGATCTGTTTGAGGACTTCGACATCGATTCCAAGAGTCTTGGCTCCACTCCTGCCAAGCGTAATGCCATGCTGGCTGATGTAATGAAGGAGCTGGCCCATATTGACTTCACCCAGTACGGTGCAGATGCCCTTGGTGATGCCTATGAATACCTGATTGGGGAGTTCGCGGCAGGTTCCGGGAAGAAGGCAGGGGAGTTCTATACGCCACAGGCCGTGTCCGAGCTCATTACCCGTATTGTCACCAAAGGCAAGGAGGGGAAGCCCGGATTCTCCATCTACGACCCCTGCATGGGTTCAGGCTCCCTGCTCCTCCATGCCCGGAACTATATGAATGAGGATTGCCGGAACAATGTGCAGTATTTCGGGCAGGAGATCTCCCATACAACCTACAACCTGGCGCGCATGAACATGATCCTACACAATGTCCCCTTCACCTACCAGCACTTCCGCAACGGCGATACCCTTGGGGCAGACTGGCCCACGGAGGAGCCGACAAACTATGATGCCACAGTCATGAATCCCCCCTACAGCCAGCATTGGAGTGCGGCCGCCGGATTCCTGACAGACCCACGCTTCCAGAGTTATGAGAAACTGGCCCCCAAGACAAAAGCCGACTTTGCTTTCCTTCTGCATGGCTTCTATCACCTGAAAGAAGACGGCACCATGGGCATCATCCTGCCCCATGGTGTCCTGTTCCGTGGGGCTGCCGAGGGCACCATCCGCAAGCACTTGCTGGAAAATGGGAGTATCTATGCAGTGATTGGCTTGCCCGCAGGGATCTTCTTCAACACCGGCATACCGACCTGCGTCATCATCCTCAAGAAGAACAATGCTGACCGCAGCGTGTTCCTGATCGATGCCAGCAAGGAGTTCCGCAAGGAGAAAGCTAGGAACTACATGGACTCTGAGCATATCGACAAGATTGTGTCGGCCTATGCGGAGCGGAAGGACATCGACAAATTCGCCCACCTTGCCACCTTCGAGGAGATCAAGGGCAATGACTTCAATCTCAACATCCCAAGATATGTAGACACCAGCGAGCCGGAACCGGAAGTGGATCTCAGTGCCGTGTGCGCCACTATTAGCGGTATTGATAAAGAAATCAAGCAGAGCATTGACGAACTTCTTCCGTTGGCTGGAGAGCTATCTGTCACATCAGAGGACAAGGACGCTGAAAAGGCCTTGGCTGACATCATCAAGATGCTTCAGGAGGTATAGCCATGAGTGTACCGAAATTAAGGTTCAAAGGTTTCACTGGCGATTGGGAACAGCAGAAGCTGGGTGACATCACATCGAAAATTGGCAGCGGAAAAACACCTGCTGGTGGTTCAGATGCTTATGTTGAGTCGGGAACACCCTTGATACGCTCACAGAACGTCCATGACGACATGGTTGACCTCTCCGATGTGGTGTTCATAGATGACGAAACAAACAAGGCCATGGAAAACTCCATTGTTTCTGCCAATGATGTACTGCTGAACATTACTGGTGCCTCAATCGGCAGAAGTGCCGTGTACAAAGGTGTGGGGTCAGCCAACGTTAATCAGCATGTGTGCATAATCAGGCCCGTGGCTGGATATTTCTCGGACTTCGTGCAGCTTCACATATCTTCCGCTGACGGGCAGAAGCAGATAGATTCAAGTCAGGCTGGCGGAGCACGTGAGGGGCTTAACTTCCAGCAGATAAGCAAATTCGAGTTCGCTTTCCCGTCATACGAGGAGCAGAGCAAAATCGGCGGCTACTTCAGGGGCCTCGACAACATTATCTCTCTTCACCAGCGTAAATGCGAAGCCCTCAAAGAACTGAAAAGGGGCATGCTGCAAAAAATGTTCCCCAAGGAAGGAGCCAAGGTTCCTGCGTTCAGGTTCAAAGGCTTCACTGGCGATTGGGAACAGCGGAAGCTTAGCGAGCTAGGCGAAATATTGACAGGCTCAACACCGTCAACAGCAAATGAAGAATATTATTCTGAAGATGGCATACCGTGGGTAACACCTACTGATATAGAATCCAATCTGATTTCAGATACTCCGAAAAAACTAAGCGAAAAAGGTATCAAAGTTGGTAGGGTTGTTCCTGCGAATACAATATTATGTACATGTATCGCTAGTATTGGGAAAAATGCTTTATTGACGGTAAATGGAAGTTTTAATCAACAGATTAACAGCCTCACGCCTAATGCTAATAATGACGCATACTTTCTTTTGACTGAAAGTGAAATTTGGTCTAGTAACATGAAGCGTATGGCAGCAGCTGGAACCATGCAAATAGTAAACAAAAAAGAGTTTTCTGAAATAAAAACCATAGTTCCCTCCAAAAACGAACAGATACAGATTGGAGATTATTTCCGAAACATCGACAGCCTCATCACCCTTCACCAGCGTAAGTGTGATGCCCTCAAAGAACTAAAAAAAGGCATGCTCCAAAAAATGTTCCCGGAGGCACAGAAATGAATGAGATAGAGAAAGCATCGCAGAATATTTACGGCGAAATACGGCAGAGTATAATACAAGTACAAAATAAGATACAACAGGCTGTCAATACTGGCATGGTGCAGATATATTGGGAAATTGGCCAGCAACTTGATAAGGCTTGTGATGGTAAACAGGACGAATATGGCAAAGGACTTTTGCATCAGGTTTCAGCTAAATGACATTGGCTATTAATCCCCCATCTGAGATGGGGGAAAGGCAAAAGCGGAAGCGTTGCCCAAAGTAACAGAACGAAAGAAACTCCTATGCTAAAATGATATTGGTTTCGCAGGCCATATCAC
>Ga0310695_10003725_pt1 | contig 29363 bp, 33 predicted proteins | sample RumenRJG_04DNA_FD_203882 | JGI IMG/M metagenome (GOLD analysis project Ga0310695, IMG submission 203882) | Bovine rumen microbial communities from Lethbridge, Alberta, Canada - RJG_04 (v2) (version 2) | ecosystem: Host-associated > Mammals > Digestive system > Stomach > Rumen | place: Canada...
CAGCTGCCCTTTGGGGAAGCCTTCCCGCAAGAACGAAGTTGCGCAAGGTTGCAACGGCTCTTACAAAGTTTGTCTTTCCCGCCCCGTTTTTGCCGAACATTGCGGAAAACTTTAGAAGGCTCTTTCCCGTGTCGCCGTCTTCAAGCAAGTGGTCCGGCTTTTTTGTAACGCGCCCGCTTTCCATCTTAAAGGTGGTCTTCTGGTTGAAGGACAAAAAATTGGTGACGCTGAAATTTACTAGCATATTTATTCCTTAATGGCTAAGAATCTCTCGCTTATAACGAGATTATACAGCTATTGTCGGTATAATTCAACAAAAACTTATAAAAATGGGTGAAAATTTCGAATAAAATTTGACTTTAAATTTTCTTTGTGATATAGTGAAAGTGTCAAAACGGGTGAAAATATCGAATATTTTACCCAGTTTTGTCTTATTAGAACTAGATTTTGCAGCCAAAAACGGTACAAGTCGAGCGTTTGTTGAACCAGGTTGTACTGCCGGCTCGTGTTTGCAAGCAAACCGCGGAATGCAAAACAGTTTGAGTTATTTACAGGAGGTGCAGTTATGGCTGTTCCATTTGTTAGTAGAAAGCGGTTGAATCCGCGTGATTTGGAAGCAGAAGGCAAGTTTTATCCTGCCCCTGCTTATATTGCAGAGATTGGCGTGAACCAGCTTGCGGAGGAAATATCTTCAAGCACTACGCTCACGCCAACGGAAGTAATAGGCGTAATAAGAAGCCTGCTCCTTACCGTGCCCAAGTACATGATGCTCGGCTACAAGGTAAGGCTGGACAGCTTCGGAATCTTTAAGCTCGGCCTTAAAAATGCTGCGGCATGCAAGGGCCACGAAAAGGCAAGCGAGGTTACCGCAAACGACATTGCCGGTGTAAGGGTGATGTACACACCGGACACAATGCTCAATGCAAAACTCGAAAAGCCTGAGTACGTAAAGCTTGATGCCAAGTACATTACGGATGAAGTGCTTGAACCAACCGGTGCAGGCGACTAAATGAACTGGTAAGCCCAACCGGATAACGGCGGATGGGTTTATGACAAAAGCCCGGTAAAAACCGGAAAGGACATTCCGTTATGAAAAACAATATTTGGGAGACCGGCACTTTTTTTGGCGTGCCGGCCTCCTTTTTTTATCCCACCTTTAGTAAAATTTCATCCCGAATTTGCGGCGATTTATGCGGATTTATCGGGGGATTTTGGTGATTCCATCTTGATGAATTAGAAGTGGCCGTCAAGATGAATTGTTCTGCCTGTCTTGATGAATCTGATGCAGTTATCTTGACGGAGACAAATTTGCATATTGATGAAAAGAATAATTTTTTTTTGTCAATTTTTTTGTAAACGTGAACTCTAATATAGGATTAAAAATATTCCTCTTCAACATAAACTGATTGCCGATATTGAGACAGTGTGGGATAATTTCAAGAAGGCGATGGAAAATGTAGAGGGTGTTGACCGCTACGAACCGTCCATTACCTTGAAAAATCGAGCAAAAAAGAATGGGTCTTATGCAAGGCTCATTCTTGAATCAATGAAGAATTTCTTATGGGTGTACCTGTTAAAACAATAGGTTGCAAAGGATTTCTTTTATCGTGCAATGGAAATTGATTATTTTCGGCAAAGTCCTTGAAAACGCGATACATAGAACGATGTCTATATGACACACCAACAGAAGCTCTTTTTCTTTCAAGTCGATAATTACATAAATCAACATAAGACGAAAAATCTTTGCCTTTTCCATGTTTTCGTATCCAAGGAATTTCGCAAATATACTTTTCTATAGTTGAATCTGTATAGTGTTGCTCTTTCATTACTTTGAACAAAACATCCGATGTCGCTATTAGTCTTTCGATATTCATAATAATATCCTCTTTGTCTTGAATATCGAAAATAAAATTTAAACTTTTATCTTATTAATTCTTTATATCATAAGAGAATATGACAATAAGTACGGATTTCTTTTTAGCTAAGATAAGTTCAAGGTTATGATACTGCCGTTAATAATCCTGATACAACAATCAGCTTTATTTTCGCAAAAGATATGTTCGCTCAGAAAGGCTACTCATCAATGTACGAAGCAAATCAATGGGGTTTACTTTGCAGGCCTTCTAAAACCGAAGGCTATATCGACGACTTTGGTAACTGGCAAACCTACACCTGGACAGATTACTATGAACACATCTTCAACACCCGCAATAAAGATGTTAAGATGAGGATGTACATGGCCATGCAGGTGGCAAAGTAGGATAATATGTTGAATTGTTTAGTAGTAGCATTAGGCGGCGGAATCGGTGCCTGCCTCAGATATCTGACAGTTCTGATTCCCCTCAAAGAACCATTTACCTTTCCGGTAAAGACTCTGGTGATAAATCTTCTGGGCTGTTTTGTTATCGGCCTGATTGCAGCTCTTGCAGTAAAGAATAGTTCGCTTTCACCAAAGACTGTACTTTTTATAAAGACCGGCTTGTGCGGTGGATTCACAACATTCTCGACTTTTGCCTTAGAAACAGAGACACTCATAAAGACAGGACATATTGGACTTGCTGTTCTTTATATTGCACTGAGCGTGGTTATAGGAGTTGGGCTGGCATTTGCAGGGCAAGTGATTATAGGGAAGTAGGATGAATAAAAGCATTTTACAAAACGGCGATCTGCTTTTTATGAGTGATGAATCAGACTTATCAACAGCGATTATTGAAACAACAGAAAAATACAGTCACGTGGGAATCTACTTTGACGGATACATTTATCATGCGTCAAGAAAAAGGGGAGTGTCAAAACAGATATTAGAGGACTATTTGACTGAAGAAAAGTGCGATATCTATATTTACCGCTATCCAATGATTGATGCTGAAATCGTCATGGAACGTGCTGAAAAGTTTTTGGGCTGCGAATATAATCATAGTTTCTATCCTAACAACGGGCAGTTTTATTGTTCTCAGTACATTGCAGAAATTCTTCCGATTTTTGATATAATCCCAATGAAGTTTGGTGATGGAGAACAAGAGATTTCTGATTACTGGCAGAAGCATTATGAGGAACTTGGAATGCAGGTTCCTGTAGGGCAGCCTGGAACTAATCCTGGTCAGCTTGCAAGATCAGAAAAACTTCAGTACATTGGGAAGCTCGATTATTAGAAGGGAACAAAATGAGCGAATTAACTCCAATTCAGAAAGAAATAGTAGCTGCACTAGAGCATATGAAAGAAAAGTCTCTGATAACAGAAGCTGTCCTTGCAAAGAAAGTTCGCGAAAATGCAAAGATTCAGGGAAAGAATAAGGCAGGAATCAGTCTGAAAGATTTGGAAATCTGCATTGAATATCTGGCAGAAAAAGGTGTGCCATTCGCCCTTCATCTTAACAGCGCAAATGATATTCTAATTAAGAAAGAGGATACGTATAAGCTGCTTGAAGCGGATGCAAAAAAGCGCCGCCAGTCCAGCGAAAAATCAATCTCAGTTTTGACCAACGGCGATTTAAGACAAAAAACTTCCGGTGGAAAGATACTTAAAAAGCGCAATGACCGGAAGAAGATGGATTACCGTGATGTCAATGATTATGTGTAGGATATTTTTTAGGGCATTTGTAATTGTTCCATAGAATATTCTTTTAATAATAGATTAGGAAAAACTTTATATTTGTTTAAATCAAATTCAGATATTTGAGCCTTGATTGGGTCATATAGGGGCTGCGAGTTCATTAACGAAGATGTAACAACAGATTTGAAACTTGCTTCATTTTCCATTCGGTCTCTTAGAAGGGGGCTAATGAAAAAATCCTCAGAATATTTAAAAATAATGTAATTTATAACAGCAAGTTTGTCGTCTTCGTTCAATAATTCAAAATCTTTTTTTAATTGTGTGTAATTATAACCTTTTTTGAAGAATGCTAATATAATGCTATTATTTTGTGAGTATGGGAATACGCAAATATGAATATCTTCTAGTTTTACATCTTCTTGCGGAGTTAATAGGTTGTTGATAAGTGTTCCATTGAAATCTGTTATCATATTTATACTGTATTGAAAAGCATAAGAAACTGTATAATCTAATTTTTTGTAAAAGAGAATTTCGTAATAGTCAGTAGTGTTTGATGATTCTAGACTTTTACATTCAACAAACTTATTCTTTACAATTTCACTTTCAAGTTCATCATTTTTAGAATTATCTCCACCTATCATATTAATAAAATAGGATGCTAATGGATTATTCAAAGAATTTAAGAAATAGGTGGGAAATTTACTTTCAACATATTTTTTCTCATAGTGTTTTAGATAATTTTTTACAGCAATTTCATGTAAATATTTTTCAGGAATAGTATTTTCCCATTTTTCGAAGGTTTCATATGGTTGAAAAAAAGAGGAATCACAGTTTCTACAGATAAGTCGAAATGTCCCAGTTTCATTAATACCTTTTTCTTCTTTTAATGCGTCATTTGGGATATCGATAAATGATGCAGAGTAATTTAAATGTCCTTCAACGGCAATATATTTTAAGCATCTCTGTGGAATTGAGTGAGAGTTACAATTATGCTGTGGACATCCACATAGTAAGCAACTTGATACTGGCATATCTTGTTTTGCTTTTCTTTTTGCATCATTAATGAGTTTTTGAAAATTATTATTTTGTTGTTTTGATAAAGTTCCAGGAATTATTCCTAAGAATTGATTAAAATCGAAGAAGTCTGACATACTATAAGCCCTTATAAAATCCTATTGGATTATACTCAAAATTTACGATTTATTATAGTAAAGCCTATATTTATAACTATTTTCCTGAATAATAATCCAAAACCTTCCTTGCAAACAGATATGCGTTTTTAATATCAATATTGCCTTCAAAATATTGCTTGCGGTAAACCATGCGACCAGCAAAGAAATCTTTTATTTCCTGTAGTGTTATTTCTTTGATTTTCGGGGAAGAAATTAGCTTTGTGTAAACAGAAAGCATAACAGCAAAGTCATTAAGGAGTGGAACTTTCATACAACTGGAGATTGACCCGTTTCCAATGCCAATATTTCCGCCTAAAAGTTCGAAGTTTGTTTCCAGATCTGATTTAAAACCCGGAACAGATTTAAAGGCTGCAAGCATACAGACATTATGGGCACAGGCATTTCGGATACGGCGTACTGATTCGAAGTGCTTGGTGTATTCACATTGCATACGCATATAGTCATAGTAAAAAGCGTAAAAACTTATAAAATCCGCAAATGAAACCATTTCAACAAAGTTCCATACAGCAGAAGCTGCTACATATTTTTCAAACGAGCTTTCACCATAGGAAGTATTTTTATTAACCTTGGATAGTTCATCCTTGATTTTTAGATGGCTTTCCAGGAATTTCTCGACAACTTCATATCCATCATCTGCCAGATTATTCTGGCAGTCATTTACCAGTTTGACCTTGAGATAGTGTTCCAGGTCGATAGTCATTTTCAAAAGAAGCTTGCGCAGGAACATGTCAATAGTAGAAAGTTCAACCAGATGGCCAAAATCGAGTCCGATATATTTTCCGCTTTTTGTCTGTTCGGGACAGGTTGAGCAATACTGTTTCAGGCGAAAGAAGAAGTTGTTTTTTTTAAGAAACTCTTTTGCCTTTTCCTCATTCATCAGGTTGAAGGTAATTCCAAGGTCGTTTTTGCAGTATTCAATAATTTTCGGAACAGTAAGTTTCTGGGATTTTGTCGGGGTTGGTTCTTTTTTAGACATCATTTTCTCCTAAGAAAGAATTATACCATGAGATTTTTCATAAAAAAAGTTTAAAGACTATCATGTTTTGAGAGGGAAGAGAATAAATAATGCTTTATACGAGGAGGTGAGATATGCCAAAGAAAACAAGCATTCCAAATGGTGCGGTCTTAATACAAGGTCAGGCGTTAGATGGTTGCAGTGCAACTTTTCTTACAGAAGACGAAATGCGGGATATCAATACAATTCTCGCTTACGACTATGAAGATGGTAAACCTTGGCATGACAATACCTGTGTTCTGGAAATCATCTTCTATAATTACCATGACAATATTGAAGGCAACAAAATCCGGATTCTTTATAAATATAAATCATCACTTTTATTGCAACTGACGCAGTTTCTTTTTGATTCAACAATAACATCTGATACTGCTTTTGGAGATTTTCGTGCTTCTGGTGTTATAAAGATTAAAATGGATTTGGGTAGTTATGACTATGGAGAACATGATGATGAAGCAGATTCTTCCATAAATATAGGAGATTTTGAAGTTATGAATTGCAACATAAAACGTAAGAAGCATTTTCATAACTTGAACCCGGAAATGCCTTATGACTAAAAGTGACATTTAAAACAATTTTCAATATTACAGAATTTGCAAGGTGCAGTGTTAAGATAATATTAAGATACGCATGATACAATTAATAGTAATATCTTTAACTATACAATATTTTGTGGTATAATCATAAGGTGATAGTTTTCAATATCATGTTTTGATAGAGTATATATATACAGTCAAAAAGCGATTTGTATGGGGATTGAGTGTTTACAATGAAGGATAAGTTAGTTGCTTTTTTTCTTATTTTATCTTTTTTATGTTCTTCCATTTTTCCTGTTTCATATTCAGGCTCATCAATAAATTCAATACAGTATTCCAGTTCATTACTATCACCGGTTGAAGTTGAGGGATTTGAGTTATACCCCATAAGTAATTGTGGAAGCGTTATTAATGGAATTTATTATGAAGGAATAAATCTTAAAGAATCAAAAGTTATAGTTCATACAATTACTGGACATGAGCAAAGTTCTGATTTTTTTAAGTCATCAGTTCCAAATCAGTTTAGAGTAGATTGGCCAAAAGTAATAGGCAAGTATGCAATCGGTACTACTGTAGTAGTAATTACAGGTATAATTACTTTAGCTACAGGAGCGGAAACAGGATTTATCGCAGCTGCATCTTTTGAAGGAGCAATAAAAGGTGCTGTTTTAGGAGCTTGTACTGATGCTCTTATAACAGGAGCTCTCTGTGCATTAAAAGGTAATCCAAAACAACAAATCTTCAAAGAAACAATAGAGGCCTCTGCAGATGGTTTTATGTGGGGGGCTATTATTGGTGCTGTTACAGGAGGTCTAAAAGGTGCCAGTCAATTAAAGAAAGGGACTCCTGTACTAAATTCTAAAGGCAAAATTATAAATTTAGTTAATGAAAATAATGAAGTTGTAATTGCAAAGACGGGGCGAATTGTAAAAGGCTCTAGAGTACTTCCAAGTACAAAGGATGGAGTTCCTAAATATTATACGGTAGGAAATAAGTTATACGATTTTGATAATAGATTAATATGTAATGAGATTAAAGTATATAAAGATGGGCGTTTGCCGGCTGGATTAATTTACGATTCTACAAACTCAAATAATTTATTTGGATATATTGATAACTCAGGTATATTGCATACAGAAACAAAGGATATCGTTGCCACTTTTCAGAAAGAGTGGTCTTCTGTTCTTGGAACGCATGTTGAAGGTAGTTATGAATATCTTCAATTAGGAAAAGACGGTAGTGGGTCAATTTTAAAATACAATTACTGTAGATTTTATAATGAGCAAATACCAAAATATGCACAAGGACACCATTTAGTACCTTCCAATATTGATGATGATGGAAAGGTTTGTAGATTAGTCTTTGAAAAATTCGGAATAGATATAAATGATCCTCATAATTGTGTTTTATTGCCAGATGATCCTTTTAGAGCAAAAGCTCTTAATACAATGCAACATCATAAAGATATGCATGGGGTTAATCAGAATAAATTGCTAGCAGCATTATCAGAGGAATTGTCTAGAGCTAAATCAAAAGAACAGGTATTTGAAATATTAGAGGATTTTAGGCAAGCTATATTGTCAAATAATCCATTTTGGATATAGGAATAATTAGGAGGAATATTATTGTGTGGTATAAGGCTGTAATTGCAGATGAATATCAGTATTTTCAAGTTGCTTCATTGGATGATAGAGAGATTTTGCAAGCTTTAAGCAATACTCCCGAAACAGTGTTTTCCTTTTCGATGGCTACAAAGAATAGACAAAAAAAGGGTGAACTGAGTGTTATAGATGATGCATCTCTCATTGTTTTTAAGAAGGATATTACTTCAGTTTTTAATGGAATAGGAGAATTTATACAAATAAAAGGACTAGATGATTATAATTTGCTTGTTCCTGATGTTATTGACGCTCTTGATGTTGAGAAATCGGAAATTGATTATTTCCGTGGAACACAAGAAATAAAAAGAATTCGAAAATATGTTTTTAATAGTAAAGTTGATGGTAAAAAGGTATTTAAATTACCGATAACTGCTAGTCCTGTATTCTTTTCGTCTGATGTATTAGATATATATAATGAGAATGGTTTTCAAGGTGTTGATTTTGTCGAAATAAAATAGAGGTTTTCAATATGAAATATAAATGGTTGTTTTTAGTTCTTCCTATGCTTCTTATAGGATGTACAAAAAAAGAAACAAAAGGCGCTGCAATTGGTTGGGCTACAGGAGGTGTTGCAGGAGGTGTTGCAGGAGCCGTTGTTGGTGGAAATTCTGATACAGAATATATAAATGTGAAAACAAATTTTGTATTTACGCAACCCGGTACTGACAAAAAAGATACCATGATATATGGTGCAGATGTAAAAACAGCTGATCAAGCAAGTAAATATTTTGTTCCTGTATTCGATGTAAATAAGGATGTGTGGCTAGTTGTTGAGATGGAACCAACTCTTACTGGATGGGCAAAAAAATTGAAGAGAGCTATTTCAACAAATGAAGAGCCTATACCTGTTTGTATAACAATTCAAAAGACAAAGAACATTCAAGTTTCAAACGTTGCTGGCTTAGAGGATGCTCTTTTGGAAACGGATATTGATGGTACTGCTCGATATACATTTAACATAAAGAATAAGAAGAAAGGTTTATATTCTGCTACTTTTAAGTTCCATCCTGCAGAATTAGGTTCTTCTCAAATTCATATGACTTATGGTTCTGAAGAAAGACAGATTGTCGATAAAACATGTAATGTATTTACTACTGTAGAATTTGTAAAATAGGGGTATCAAAATGAACAAACATTCAAATTCAATTTTATTAGCAGCTTTTCTAGTGTTTAATTTTATACTTTTCCCTTCATGTTCAAAAGAAAATAAAGAGCATAAGGATAAGGGGTATATTAATATTCAATCAAACTTTGTTTATACACAACCTGGAACAGAGATGAGGGAAACTATGGTTTACGGAGCATCTGTTGAAGAAGCTTCCCAAGCAAGTAAATATTTTGTGCCAGTATTTGATGTAAATAAGGATGTTTGGTTAACAATTGAAATGTCTCCTTCATTAATCAGTTGGCCAAGAAAATTGAAAAGAGTAGTAGTTACAGATCCCGAGCCTATTCCAGTAACTATCACTATAGAAAAAGCAAAAAATATTCAGGTATCACAATACGGTGGTATTGAATCAGATAGCTTGGTTGAAGAAATTGATGGTACTGCTCGATATTCTTTTACAATAAAAAATAAAAAGAATTCAGTATATGGAGTACAATTTAAATTCCATCCTGCAGCGGTTGGTGATTCAAAAATTCATGTAACATATGGCTCACCGGAAAAACAGATTGTTGAAAAGACTTGCAATATATTTACAACTATAGAGTTTCAGTAATGAATAGGCAATTGTTCATTTTAGTTTTTTCATCCTTTCTCTTTTTTGGTTGTTCGGAAAATAAAAAAGGATTTGTCAATATTAAACAAACTTTTTCCGATAAAACTCTAGATTTGGTTTCAAATGTTGGTGAGAAAACAAAAGAATATGCAAATAAATCTATAGATTTTGTAAAGGATACAGCCACTGATAGCTTAAAGAAAATTGATATTGTTACGCAATTCATTTATTCTCAACCAGAATTAAATATCGTAGATGATTCAATATCTGAGGAGCATATATTTTCATATAAAAAAGACTTATATCTGACAATAAATATGTTACCAAATACACGATTTATTGAATCTGCAAAGGAGTTTGTAAAATTATCTGATAAAGCTGTTCCTGTAGAAGTATCAGTAAAATTACCCAAAACTTTTAATGTCATATCTACAGGTGGGCTGGTTTCCGAAGTAAAGAACGATAAAGACACCACAGTGTTTTGCGTAAATATAAATAATACGAAAAATAAGCTATATAGTCTTATTTTAAAAATCTCTGGTAAGTCAGATGGTGAAGTATTCATTAATGTAACTTATAGAGATGATGAACAAAAAGAAAAAGGTATTTGTGAAAATTACCAACAGAAAATCTTGTTTAAGAGGTGACTAAAATGAAAACAAGTGGAAAAGTGATTCTTGGTATATTTTTGGGTGTGATTCTTGGAGGAGTAGTATTCTTCTTAAATTCTACAAACCCGTATTCAGAAGCAACTCCAAATTACTATGAGAATTGTAACTTTGATTTTATTATTCCAAAGCCTTGGTATACACAAATACCAGAATTAAAGAAGATGAATATAATTGAAGATGTTACACCTTATTATGTGACTGGCAGAAAGCTTTCATATAATGGAAAAACATTGGATATTGACTTGTTTCTTTTTGAACCTGACTCCAATATTGATATTACCGCTTTTGGTACTAGTTTGATAAAAGATGGAGACTCCAAATTATCAAGCGAGAACATTATTCTTGATGAGAGAGCAGCAACAAACCTTGGAGTAAAAGAGGGTGATAAGGTCTCAGTTACCTTTGGAGATAAGATATTAAAACTTGATGTTACAGGTATTGTCTATCAGAATATGTTCTCAACCCGTCCTACTGCAGCAACATTGTTTATGGGCCATATAAAATCGGAAATAGAAAAGTCAGTAGAACAATTGGCATATTCTTCAGCGTATGTATCTGCTGTCAACCTTTCAGAGGCAGAAAATTATTTTAATAATAAATATGTGGCTATGGGAAAAGTTGGTAAACGTTCTTGGTATGAGAATGATGATTCATATGAGTACATGAAAAAATCTATTCAGAATACTTCTGTAGCAAAAGAGATAACAAATGTCAGTCAGTTAAAAGCAAATTCTACATCTGATTATACAGAAGCAACTAACCGAGAAATTCTAAATGTTTTGATTTCAGTAATTATTATTCTTGTGCTTACAATAGCTGTCTGGTTATTTAATATTTCTCTTTCTTCACAGACATTTAGAAATGATATTCGCTTGGGAACGAAAGTCTCTTCTGTAATTAATAAATTCGTTGCAGGTGAGTTTATTACTGTATTAATTTTTATTGTTTTTATTATTTTTCTAAAAAAATTATATTCTCCAATTCAGTTTTATTCTTTTATCGTAACTGTGGTAATTAGCTTCATAATAATTTTTATTGTTACAAGAAAGAAAATTAATAGAGTATATGAACAGATAAAAAAAGAAAAGAAAAATAGGGAAAAGGTAAGTGATTAGATTTAACAACAAATATCTAGTTATTTATATTTGTTTATTCTGCGTGTATCTTTTTAGTTTCTTGTTTTATAAGGGAAATATTAGTCCCCTTATTCAGCACTCTAATGCGTTTAAGGGGACAAGTAAGCAATTTATTCGTACAGAGCAGACTAGTGATTATATTGATCACGAGAGTGTATTTCTTGAAAAAAATCAAATACGACTTCATAAGATGCCTCACAATGATTTGGATGAGATTTTTTCATGTGAAAAGACTGGGAATACAAATTGCTACATATCAGTACTCTCTTTCAATATAGATGATAAAAATTCTTTTATAAGAAACAATCTTATCGAAGGTTCTATGCCTTTAAATAACCAAATACTTGTAAATGATTATTTGGCTAAACGTTTGAAATTAAAAATTGGAAACAAGATAACTTTTAAGAATTCTTTTTTTTATTATAATTTAGAAGTGTCTGGGATAATAAAGAATTTTCATGGATTTCCTGATTTCAAGCCAGATGCTTTATATTATTGTTGTACAAATTTTGGTGCAGAATATTATAACAAGATTGATGGAAGTTTTTATAATTTTTCAGATATAAAAGAAGGTGCATTCCATGCAGAACCAATGTTTGAGTATATAAAAAATATTACTAATAAAATATATATAAGGTTTACTGTTCTAATTTTTATATTATCATTATCCATTTTTATTATTTTCTTGTTTATTTCGAAAAATGAATGTCTTCGGAAGCATTATAGGTATTTATATAAGCTCGGAAATACGTCCTATTTTATAATAGTGAATATCACTAAAGATTTTTGTAGGCTACTATTGATTATTCTATTTATGAATTTAATCATTCTTTCAATTGGAAGTTTAACAGTTTTTCTAATAAATATGCTTATTAGCCTATTATTTTTATTTTTAATCTTTGTTCCAGAGGTATTTAAATATGAAAATCTTAGAAATCAATAATTCAAATCTTGTTATAATAAATGAACACAGAGTTTTAATTAAGAATATAAATATTACTGTTAATTCTGGAGATACTGTACTTATTTCAGGAATAAACGGTGTTGGCAAGTCATCTTTATTCAAAGCTTTATTACCGAATAATGAAGATAATATTTATTCAACTTTGGAAAATGGGTCCTTTAGTTTCTTTGAATCTAATAATAAAAAAGATTTGAATCAGAGAATTATCGATATTTCACAAGAAGATTTTTTGTCTAAACCTTCTTTATTTTTAAAAGTTGAAGATGTATTACTTTATGGCTTGCAAAGTATCAAAGAGCCTAAGGTTTATTTGGAAAAATGGATAGAAAAGTATAGACCCTTTATAAAAGATGATTTTGATAAAAAGCTTATAAAAAAAAGAATAATTTCATTAAGCGGCGGAGAAAAGAAATATGTGGCTATACTTCAAGGTTTGGTACGTTCAGATTTAGATGGAGTTTCTCTTGCTTTGTTGGATGAACCAATTAATAATTTAGATGCAAAGCATATTATTCAATTATCAGACTTACTTCGGAGAATACAATACTATAATCCGGATTTTGCTATAATTCTTATTACTCATTGTCATGCATTTCCTTATGTTAATAAAGCTTTTGAGATAAAAGATAATACACTATCAGAGTATAAATATGAACTCCATAATTGCTTTGGAACAACTGATAAAGATGGGTTCTATCAGATAGATATGAATCCAAGAATATAAAAGATGTGAAAAAAATATTACTATCATGAAATGATAGTTCTAAAGTGTTATGTTATTTAAAAAAATGGAGGAGGATTGCTATGCAAAGTAAAATGGAATTGATTGAAGACTTAGAATCTCTTTTAGAGAAGCAAAAGAAAATTGAAATTCTTGAGACGCAATTGGATGAGGCAAATGGTCATCTAAGATACCTTAATTCTTTGAATGAAAAAACATTAGAGAAATTTGATGAAGAACATAAAGAGGCATATATTTACCAGAATGTTGGAAAAGAACCTAGGGAACCATGGATATTTAAAGGTGACTGGGAAGAAAGACATGCTCGTTGGAAAAGAAACTATAATCATTTTGAAAAACAATATTACCAAGAATATGAAGCTCAACGAAATGAATTAATGATTGATGTAATCGAGAAGCATAGGGAAGAAACAGGGGCGAAAATTCAGGATCTTACAGAAGAAATATCCCAAATTAGAAAATCAACAGTTTCTGAGAACGTGATGCTGGATTCAAAAATGCAGACATCAGAAAAATCCTTGCTCTCATTGATTATTTAAAAGGTTCAAGAGCGGATACTCTTAAGGAAGCTATATATCTTTTGCTTAATGATCAGTTTCAAAATCATATAAATGAGACTTTAGAAGCAATAAAGCAACGCTTTAACAATCTGGAAGAACTCGTGAATTCAAATTACGAGGAACTTAAACAGAGTATACAGGAAACAGATGATTGGGTTGAAGGAATTGATTCTAGAGTTTCTGATTTAGAATCAAGTGATTCTGATGATGAGTATGATGACGACGATAATTCTGATTACGATGACAGTGACGATGATGATTATTCGGATAACGATGAAAACTAATCTGAATATCTTCTAAAAATGGGGCCTGGCGTGACCGCCGGGCCCTTTATCTTTTATATTCGTTTCTAATTATTTCTGCGTACAAGCCGAATTACGTGTTTCCAAATAAATAGGGTAGTACTTCTTTGTAGAGTTTCCATTGTGGGTGAAAGTTATAACCAGTACGTCTGCCTGCTCCGATTTTACTACCGATGTATCAGGAGTAACGTCGTAGTAGGTAGCAGAAATGTGGTCTGCATCTATTTCACCGTAGTTATGATACATGTGTGATGTACAGTCTCCGCTCATCTGGACGTGGAACGATGGAATGTAGTACCACAGACAGCTTTGAAATTCTTCAACAGACAGACACTTCCCATCAAGGTATGTATCTCGTACACATCCCCAGTCACTGTTCTGACTTGATTTATCAGCTTTTGTTACAGTCTTTGATGAACTGTGCATCCAGCCGGTATAGAATTCATATACGGTTGAAGAAGTTGTTGAGTTTCTCAAATACCACCAGCCGCGACGGTCATAATGGGTGTCATAAGTGAATGGGCTTGTCCAATCTTTATAGCTGTCGCTGTCCGTATTTGTCGATGAATAGAAATCATTCATCAAAATCGGAGTTCCGTCTGGATATGAAGCACTGCCTTTATATGTTGGCTTATACCCTGTTGTAATCTTATAGGCTGGAACCTGTGTGTCACTATTATGACTCAAGATGAACTGCCCTGTCGTTGCTCCGTTTGCGATACTGATATTTCCATCTTTTTTTTGACTGGAGTGAAGCTGTGATAGTTAGGTTCTTTGTTTTTGCTTCTGCAACATTGAACTTAAAGGTCATCACCTCTCTGTCGCCAATGGTAATGGCATCGTTTGCAAACTTTGACCAGTATTCGCTCTTTGTATTGTCTGCATCTCTTTCTGACGGTTTTAGAAAAATTCTAACAATTGTTGATCAGGTATGTCTTTTTATCTTTATTGCAGAACTGTTATTTAAAGCAGTAGTGTATAACAAAGACTTTTTCGGAGAGAAAAGAGTCGATGGATACGGGGATGAATATTTTCATACTAATCGTTGGAATATATCAGATTTATTAATTGTCCTTGTTTCAAGTTTTTCAATATTACCTTATTTTGCCGTATTCCGTACATTTAGAGTTTTAAGGTCACTTAAAATAATCAAAGCAATACGTTCATTTAGAATTGTGAAATCTTTTAAACTTGTGAATGAGGTTTCAGGTCTACGAACAATTTTTAAGGGATTATTAAAAGCTATACCTGGAATTATTGCGACATTCAGTTTTTTAGCAATTTTTGCTTATGCATATGCAATTATAGGAACAAACATTTTCAGCGAAGAATTCCCTCAGTTCTTCGGAACTTTAGGAACTTCGATTTTAACACTATGTCAGGTTACAACCTTTGACTCTTGGTTTTTCAGGAATCGCTCGTCCAATTACACAGGTTTATCCATGGGCATGGATTTATTTTGTTTCATACGCTTTCATTGCAGCTTCTTTAATAATGAATGCTATTGTTGGTATTTTCGTTGATTCCGTTGTCCACGAGGAGCTTCCTGAATTTCAGGAGGGTTGTCGCGTCCGGAACCTGTTCCGTCAGGAAATCTATCCTGCTGAACTTTCTGAAGGCATAGCTGTCGTACATGGCGTTCTCAACACCCTCGTCCGACAGGGAGAACCACGCCTGAAGGAGGTACATTCTAAGCATCTTCTCGATTCCCATCGGAGGACGCCCACGCCGTCCTTTGGGGTAATACGGCTCTATTTCGGCGCACCATTGCCCCCACGGTATTATTGAGTTCATGTTGTCAAGAAATTCTTCACGCCTCGTCTTCCTTTTTCGGCCTACATATTCGGTATCGGTAAACGTCTGCTGATTCATATTTGTATTATATCATTTTTTTCAGATTTAATCAGTGGTTCCTTAAACTCCTGGGAAGCAACAAAAGGTTTATATTCATTTATCGAAAGCAAACTTGTAGATGACTGGTCTCTTTGGGATTATGTTTCAAATCCAAACGGCGGTTTCTTAGGAATGTGGTTTCATTTTACCCCACTTTCAAGCGAAAAGAATTGTGAACTATATCTTCGAATAGAGAATTATTGCAACGACAGGATCAATCTTTTTATAAAAATCTGCGGAAAGTGAGAGCGTACTCTAGATGACTTGTATGGCATTTTGGATTTGATTCTTAAGGAGTCAGAAAAATTAGGCTTGGAAATTTCTAAATCTGCAAAATATAGAATTGGCGAATACACTTCAGTAGCCATTGTAAACGATGTTTTCGTAAAAACAGAAAATGAAAAGCTTGTTCCGCCCAAGGTGAACTTGGACAAATTTGCAAAAGCTAATAAGGTGGTCAAGCACTCTGGATGTTTTGTTGATTTTTCCAGAATTCCTGTCGTTTAATACTTGCATTATAAAGTTTGTTTTTCCTTTGTATGAATAGAATTATTCTGTGGAATTATTGTTTCAAAGATATAGGCATAGGCACAAATTTTATTATATGCGCAGGACGGGCACTCTTTTCCGTGAGCAATACAAGTCATGGACCGAAGATTATAGCCAAGCACACTTCGGAGCACAAAAGCGTAATGTACCGGGGAAATATGCTCTAAAGCAGAGGAGAAACTGATTTTAAAAGTCACAGGGAGATAGCATAACTCAATCATTTTCTATAGTAATTAATTATAACACACAATCCTAAGAAGTCCATAAAAAAATATATCAGAATAACTATTTAATGTTTGCTGAGAAAGTCCTTTTTACAAGTGTTATCAAGGGGGAGGGGAGAAGCCCTCTAAAAATCCCCTTTCAAAAACTCTTCCACATTCTTATACTCAACACCATTTTTTAGCATCTGCGATTCTCCGCGATAAAGTACACATTTTCGCACAACTTTTCCAAATTGAGCTTCTGTAAGCAAAATCTTTTCTTCATCATTAATATGGCGGTACTGAGCAGGGCATGGTTCTTTACTGTGCTTGATTTCAAAAATTTCGCATTGCTTTTTTGCTTTATCCTGAATGACCATATCGAATTCACCGGAAGCAAATTTGAGCTTAAAGACATTGCGCTTTAAACCATAGGCACGCTTTGTTTCTAAAAAGACAATATCTTCAAGCATTCGGCCGCGGACATCTTCAAGGATTTTGTCTGTGATAATATCTCGTAATTCCCCAGTCAGAGAGCCAAAAACTTCATCCTGCATTAGAGAATAAACAAGCACCTGTGCCTGACAGAAACGCAATCCGCATTGAGTAAAAATAATTCGTTCCTGTTTTTTATTGCTGATTGGAATATTTTCTGTGTAAACAATTTCAAGCAAATCAAGGGCCTTTAAGTATTCGGTAATCTCCTTAATATGTACCTCTTCAATTTCTATGGACTGTCTTTCCTTATTGCGGATTTTCAGAATGTCCATCAGCTTTTTAGTAACTTCGCTTGCATCAAAAGTATCCAGAAAATCGGTACGTTTTGCTTCATCTTTTTCGCGGCGGAGCAGGTCTTTTGCAGAGCCCAAATCACTGGATTTAAAATCTCGGGTAATAACATCAACCGTGAAGGCCTGGTTCATATCTTCAATAATTCTGTTGATGGCATTTGTGAGTTCCTCTTTTTTGTACAAATCAATCAGATTTCGGAAGTGATTTCCCCTGTCATAGCATTTAAGAGAATGCTGAATGTTCTGTGCAATTGCAGTATCAATGTAACGGCGGGTAGATTCATCAGTACGGAAAGAAGCGTCAAAGGCATTTGCATCGCTGTCTTCAAAGTTTGTTTCTCCGGCCTTTAGTGTTCCGCCATAACGTATATACTCATCGATGTCATCGATTTTCAAAAGCCTTGAATATTCGCGGAAAGGCACAAAGGTTGTATGGATGGTAACTGCGCGGTCGTACAGTTCTTCGTTTTGGGCAAACCAAAAGCCGAGTGAATCCGTACCGGATAAAACAATCTTCATGCCCTGTACTGCATACACATCCGAAAGAAGGGCTGCGTTATCAATGAACTTTTCAATAAGAGTAATTTCATCAATAAAGACATATTTGTATTTGAGCTTGTTGGCAAGCTTTAAATCTGCATTCAATTCTTCAATTGTATTTTCTGTAGAAGCTTTTATATATATTGCTGATTTTTGTTCTTCTTTATTCATGGAAAGAATAAGCTGCTTTAGGAGAGTTGTTTTCCCAGTTCTGCGGAGGCCAAAAACAAGGCATACTTTGTCGGCAGCCGGAGCTTTTAAGAAATTTTGAATCTTAGAAAAACAATCCCTTCGTTCGTATTGGCTTGCTGTCTGCGCCATCTTCAAAAGCGCTTCTCCAAAGAGGGCAGGCATTTTAAATTCAGGCTCTGGTGTTTCTTCTTTTGCGTCAGAAACAGGGGCTGGCAGTGTTTTTTTTAATGCTTTCAATTCTTTTTGAAGTTTTTTTCTTTCTTCAATTTGAGGCTTGAGGGTATTTGCTTCTTCTTCAGAGATGCATCGGTTTTTTGTCTTTCCGTTTTCTTTCCATTGCTGATAGTAATATCTTTTTTTGCTTATAATTTTTTCTATTACATAGCCTACAGGAAGTTTTGCAATTTGTTCCTCTAATTCGTTAATATCTGCCATATCAAACCTCTTACAGATATTTAACACCAATTAACACCAAATGTAAAGGTGTTAATTGGTGTTGGAAATAATAGAAAAGAGCGTTTTTCATGCAGGCTTGAAATCCTGCAAAATTTTGCCTTTTTTACTTGATATTAAAAAAATATCATATTATAATAAAGATATACTAACTATAAAGGAGTATCTTTATGAAAAAGCTACACGCTATCGCTTTTGTTACTTCTGTATTGTTCTTGGGATTCTTTGCAGTGGGTTGTGGTTCTACACCAGCACCAGAAACTGTAGATGAAACAGTAGAAGATACAGTTGAAGAAACAAGCGAAGAAGTTTCTGTTGAACGTCCATCTGTTTCTGGTTCTATCCAGGGCACATGGTACGATGAAAAGTATGACTGCGACTGGACTCTCGATGTTGGTGCATCAAACAAGTCAATTACTCTTCGCGATGCAAAGTCTGGTTCTTTGATTTACAAGTTCACAGAAAACAACACACAGAACTTTGACTTCCAGGCAGGTTCAGACGGCGTCACAGTTCAGTTTGACTGCGCTGCAAAGAACCGCAACTACAAGTTTAAGAAGGCTGTTAGCTTGTCAAAGGACTTGGATATGGACATCTACAACTCCAAGTACAACACACGCCATCAGACTGTTATTACTTACAAGGGATACAAGGTTGAAGAATAGTCAACTTTGTGTAGCATAATCTGCTGCATAAACCCAAAGGGCAGTGGTCGTGAGAAATTGCGGCCGCTGCTTTTTTTTTACTTATTATAAAGCGTGAACCTGGATGCTTTAGGGAGATTCTAAAAATGAAAAATGTATTTGTGCGTGTTTTGTTGCTTTCTGCCGCCTTAAGCCTATTTCTTTGTGCCTTAACTGGTTGCAGCAAAAAGGGGGCAAGGAAACTGAACGAACCGCTTACAAAAGAAAATCTTTGCGTGGGGTTTGTTTACATAGGCTCCATAAATGACCAGGGCTATACCCAGGCACAGGACCAGGGACGCTTGGCTCTTGTTGCGGAAGGAATCAAAACTAAGTACGTAGAAAACGTGTCGGAAAATGAAGGCTGCGAAAAGGCAATTCGAGACCTTATAGAACAGGATTGCAATGTAATATATACAACATCATACGGCTTTATGGACAGCACCATAAAAGTAGCACAGGAATTCCCCTACATAAAGTTTGGGCATTGCTCAGGATACAAGCGTGCGGCAAACGTTTCCACCTATTTTGGACGCGCATACGAAGCAAGGTATCTTGCCGGTATTGTTGCCGGAATGAAGACAAAATCAAAGAAGATAGGCTACGTGGCGGCATTCCCCATCCCCGAATGCATCCGCGGAATAAACGCATTTGCGCTGGGAGTTCAGTCTGTAAAGCCGGATGCAACCGTAGAAGTTGTCTGGACAAACACTTGGTTTGACCCCAACCAGGAGCGCCAGGCAGCTTTGGACCTTTTGGAAAAGGGCTGCGATGTTCTTGAACAGCATCAGGATTCAACTGTTTCTCAGATAACCGCCCAGTCAAAGGGAGCTTTTGCTATAGGCTACAATGTGGACACGCCGGAAGCTGCACCAAAGGCCTACCTTACGGCACCAGTATTCAATTGGTCAATATTTATTCTGGACGATGTTCACAAAATTCTAGACGGAAGCTGGAAAAGCCGTGCCTATTGGGAAGGTCTTGCAGCCGGAATGACGGATTTGGCACCCCTTAGCCCGCTCTGCGCACCCGGAACTCAGGAAAAGGTGGACGAAGCAAAGGCAAGCATCATAAACGGATCGCTTAAGATTTTTAAGGGCCCCATCTACAAGCAGTCTGGAGAGCTAAAAGTTGCCGACGGATTCAGGATGAATGATGACGACATCTGGAACATGGACTGGTTTGTAAAAGGTGTAATAGGTACGCTTCCATAATCGACATGCTTTGAGTAAAATTTGATTAATTCCTTTAAATTAAGTATAATATACGCATTATGTTAGAGCTTACAGTAAACCCTAATTCGGCAGTGGCCATAACTTCTTCCCTTAAGAAAATAAAGGAAATGATTATGACCGGAGCCGTACCCAAAGATACTCCAATCCACCTGACACTAGAACCGGGGATTTACAAAGAGACTGTCCGCTATAATATGCCCAACCCGCTTATCTTGGAGAGCGTGCCTGGAACAAAAAGCACAGACTGTATAATTCAGGCAGACAACTGCGAAGCTTTTCACAAGGGGCTGGAAAACCGTGCCGTCTTTTATTTGGGCGCACTTGCAACAAACGTTACGCTTAAGAATTTTTCCATAATCAACACGCACAACAAGTCCATTATGGAAGGAAACATTCTTCCCGATGCAGCGGAAGCCCTGGTCTGGGACAATGCTACAGGAACTTTGTTTGCTGAAGGCCTCCGCTTGGAAGGTAGGCAGAACACCCTTTGCGCAAAAGGCTATGCCTGGTTCAAGGACAGCTACATTACCGGCGACACGGATTTTATTTACGGTGATGCGGACACAGTTTTCTTTGAAGGCTGCGAAATTTGCATAAGAAAGGACAACCGTGGGGACTTTGACGGCTACGCTGTAAAGAGCACCGCCATGGCAAACAAGCCGGGCTTTGTTTTTTCCGACTGCCGCTTTACCGGAGAAAAGCGCAAAAAGAACAACATCTACATTTACCGCACGGAAGGCCACGGAAAGCCAACCTCTTTCAAGTGGTGGGACAGCGTTGCTCTATTGAACTGCTTTGTTAGCGAATACTACAACCCCGAATTTGGCTGGGATGACGACATGAGCCTTCCAGTCTATCCACGCGGCAATGCAAAAAACGGCTGGCGCGAATACAACACAAAAATTGTTTCCAAAGCGGGAAAGGTTACCGAAGCCGATACAACCCAGCGCAACATAAAGAGCTATACCCTAACCGATGATGACTTTTTTGCCCTTTATGCAAGCCGCTACCTTATTTTGCACGACACGCCCTTTGTAAAAATTCTGGATAACTAGCAGGAATATTTTCTCGCGCACCCCCGCTAGGCTTTGTCTACTCCAAGTCCAAAGAGGGCAAAGTCTGCGCGGCAGGGATCGTCCGGAAAGTATTGCCTCATTTTGTCCGTAAGCTCAACTGCGGTTTTTAGTGAGGCAGCACGGCACTTTCCGGAAGAAGCCGGCGGTAAAAAGCCAAGCCTTGTTGCTTCCTGCATAACATGTGTGTCCAGGGGAATTAAAAGATCCGTCTTTTTGTACCACTTCCAAAGCCCCATGTCTACCGGGGAAGAATCCCTTACCATCCAGCGCAGGAACATTTGAAGCCTTTTGTCTGCGGAAGACTCTCCGTGGGGAATAATGGAACATTCCTTTGGAAAAAAAGATGCAATCACTTTAGAAAGAAGCGGGCAGCCGGAATTTGCCCTTACAGTTTTTCTTGAAAAAGAATCCGCGTCTTTGCAGGCTTTCAGAAATTCAGCATGAAAAAAATCACCCAGGCTCGAAGATTGTTTCAAAATGGAGGAAAGCACGTCAAAGAAAATGCGCATAGTCCTAAAAGAAAACATCCTGTAAAAAGATTTGTCTGATTCCAAAAAAAACGTTTTGTAGCCGCCGTCAAGAACCCATTTTGCAGGCCAAGAGCCCGCTTTGTCTAAAATCATCTGGACATGGCTTATTATTTGGTCGCGTCTTCCAAAAGCAAGGTTTGCCGCAAGAAAGGCAACAAGTTCTATGTCTTCTGTGGCAGAAAAGCGGTGCATAAACTGGGAAGGGTCATTTTTTATAAAATCCGCGTTTTCGTACTTGTCTGCCAGTGCCAGCATCTGTTTCTTGCCTGCAATTCCTTCCGGTAAAAAATCCATCTTTGACCTCTTTCTTTTTTGGAGCGCATGCCTTTTTTACCTCCTGCCTACAATGCAAAGCGCAAGTGCCAATTGTTACCCGCTTTCCAGGGTTCCGGGGCCCCAACCCCTCCATTGCTCCACTCTGTTCCGCAACCCGCCTTCGGCGGGCCCTTCCAATCGGGGCTAGGCATTTATATGCAAAAAATTCTGCCATCTTCTGCGGGCAAAAAAATTGCCTGTACCATCCAACGGACAGATACAGGCTAAAGGAGGCGGAAATCATAAAAAAAACGATTTCCAAAAATGCATAATTAAATATTATCTGAAATTCCCTTTGTTGTCAAGGGAAAAATTCTGCTAGTCGGACAAATCTGCATCCAGGTTCATGTGGATTTTAAAGTCCGGGTATTTTTGGCAGATTTTTTTGTGGATTTCTTTGAACTGCTCTTCGCGGTCTTTTGCATCAAAAGAAATGATTATGTCAAACTTTATGAGCTTGTCTTCTTTGCTAAGATAAAAGCCGTGGATTTGCATTACGTCTTTGTATTGGTCCGTAATTTCCTTTATGCCCTCAAGGTACTTTGCGGCTTCCGAAGTGTCGCTGTTGTGCGAATAGATTCCTATTGCGGAAAGTGCCACCTTGTTTTCTTTGTAGATGGCGCTTGTAATTTTTATGGAAAGGTCGTCTATTTCTTTTGCGGTCATGTTTTCCGGCACTTCTATGTGAACAGAGCCAATCATCCTGTCTGGGCCGTAAGAGTTAAGGCTTAGGTCGTAGGCTCCAAGGACATTTGGAAAAGATGCAATATTTTTTTTGACGTTCCTGGAAAGTTCCTTGGAAATGCGGCTGCCAAGAATGTCGTCCAGGGTGTCCTTTAGCATTTCTATTCCGCTTTTTAAAATGAAGAGCGAAATTATGCAGCCAATGTATGCTTCAAGCGAAAATCCTGTAAACTTTGCAATTAGCGCGCCCACCAAAACTCCTGCAGAAAGGAAGGCGTCGTTTCTTGCGTCTTCACCGGATGCAATGAGCGATTTACTGTCCGTGTCTTTTCCCTGCTTTTTTACCCAAGCTCCAAGGATGAATTTTACGAATACCGCTGTGGCAACGATTGCTATGGTTACGGTAGAGTATTCTGCCTTTTGTGGATGAATTATTTTTACGATTGATTCTTTTAGCGAAGTGAATCCTGCGTACAAAACAATTGCCGCTATGATTGAAGCGGAAAGATATTCAATGCGGCCGTAGCCAAAGGGGTGTTTTTTATCTGCCGGTTTAAGAGAAAGCTTTGTCCCGATGATGGTAATTATAGAAGAAAGTGCATCGGATAAATTGTTTACCGCATCGAGTATTATGGAAATTGAGCCGGAGACTAGGCCCGCTGCTGCCTTAAAGGATGCAAGCACAACGTTTGCCGCAATGCTGATTATGGAGACTGCTACTATCTTTTTGTCCCGCTTTTGTTCTTTTGGATTGTTTTTCATATTCTGCCTATCATATTAAAATTCTGCGAAGGTTCTGTCAAATTCTTCTTCCAGCCACAAGGAAATTTTTTCGCTTACATTGCGGATTTTTTCTGCCCTCTTTTTGCCTGTTATGGAACATTCCCATACAAGGCAAACCCGCCAGCCTTCTTCTATAAGTTCTTGGATTTCTTTTGCGTCCCGCTCACGGTTGCGCTTTATCTTGTTGACCCAAAATTCGCTGTTGGTCTTGGGGATGTGGTATTTTGGGCAGGCCTTTGCAGAATAAACTTTTTTCTTTTGCGAAGGATTTTTTAGGCTCAAAAGCTTTTCCACTGCAAAGGGGACGTGTCCGTGCCAAAAGCAGCCGTTTACAAATATTATTGCGTGGTAATGCGGCAGAACAATGTCCGGTTTTCCTGCAAGCCGGGCATCGTTTTTTCTAAAGCGGAATCCCAATTTGAAGAGGGCAGAGCGCACGGCCCTTTCTGGAGCGGTGTTTGTGCTGCGTATGGCGGCCATGTTTGCGTGCCTTTGCTCTAAAGTAGCCCTGTCCATTGGAATTCCTGCCTGCTGTAAGGGTGCTTATTTTGCTCCCCATTCCTTGTAGTAGGCATCTATTTCTGCCTTTATGGAATCGGTTATGAGCCCTCCCGGTATGTGAAGGTATTCAACCACTTCCTGCATGGAAACTATTGCGCGTGCCGGAAAGCCGTATTTTGCCGTAATTGTGTCCAAGGCGGATTTGTCTGTGTCCAGGGCTTTTTCCATGCGGTTAAGGCTTACCATTTCCCCGATGATTTTAACATTTCCCTGTGCCATTACGATTGGGTAAGTTTCTTCTATAGATTTGCCGGATGTGGTTACGTCTTCTATGATTACAACCCGCTCCCCGTCTTTGATTGGACTGCCCAATAGGGAACCTTTGTCTGCACCGTGGTCTTTTTCTTCCTTGCGGTTTGAACAGTAGCGCACTTCCTTGCCGTATAGCTTTGAGTATGCGATTGCTGTTGTTACCGCCAGAGGAATGCCCTTGTAGGCGGGGCCAAACAATACGTCAAAGTCGTCACCAAAGTTTGAGTGGATTGCCTTGGCATAAAATTCACCAAGCTTGCTAAGCTGGCTGCCTGTTACGTAGGCACCTGCATTCATAAAGAAGGGGGATTTGCGCCCGCTTTTTAGCGTGAATGAACCAAATTTGAGCGCATTGCATTCAACCATAAAATCAATGAATTCTTTCTTGTAATCTTCCATGGAAAACATCATAGCGCATCTATAAAAAATGTGCAATTTATAATCATTCCCGTGACTTGGGAATAGGCTTGGAGTAAGATTTAGTCAAGCTTGCAAAGATAAGGAGGATTCTGCTATGAGAAAGGAATTTGCTGTTTTGTCTGTATTGGTTTTGTTTTTTGCAAAGGCTTTTGCCCAGAAAGACTATTCCCAGATTTCTCCGCGCATACACCGGATGATTGTTGCAACGGTAAAAGAGGCTCAGGCGAATGTCTATGACTACAATCTTGACGGAACGGTTAACTGCCGCGACTATTCATGTGTATTTAAGATAACCTGGGACAGAAAGTTTCCGGCGGAGGCATACCGCTGCATTCTTGTGCGGAACACTCCTCCAAATGAGACAGGGCATCTTTTTGTAAATATATTGGATGATAATTCATGTTATATTGATGTGGAGCCACAGGCATATTCCCCGCAGCATTATCTTATGGCGGAAAACTGGCCTAAGGGCAAGTATAGTAATGCTGCGTACAGCTATTACAATGAGACTGACTATTGGCTTTCTGAACCTAGGGGCTTCGCCATGGCGGAACATAGTGGCCGTTCTGGAAATTCTGGTGCTTCTTATTACAGTAGTGCTTCTTCTGCCGGAGACTCCGATGAGAATGCTGGCAGCGGATATTTTTCCCTTGGCTATATGAGGAACTTGACCTTAGAAGATTCTTCCGATTCTGGTTTATTGAATTTTAAGGAATATGGAGTTGAGCTTGCCTTTGAAACGCCTTTTTACGAGGACGGCTTTTTCCTGATTTTTGCCGCAGACTACATTACGGACGGAGAGGGTGAACATAAGGAACAGGCTTTGCTTACCGGTCTTGATGTGGGCTACTGCGTGAATTCTATTATTCAGCCCTATGTGGGGACTTTTGCCGGAGTAAAATGGACAGACACTTTTTCTTTGGAGAACATCGGTTTTGCGTGGAAAGTCTGCGCTGGCAACCGCTTTTCTTTTTCGTCATTTATAGTGCGGGCAGAAGTATCCTATTGTTCTGTTCTAAAAGGGACGGCTATGGTAGCGATAGGAATTGGGCTTTGAGGATGCAGCAGAAAAAAGCGCCCCCCACTGGGCCTGTTGGGCAGCGGATGATTTAGCTGGATTCAAAAGGCAAGTGCCGCATTATTTAAAGAAAAAAAACTTGACTTATGGCTATTGTTAATTCAGAATTGAGGGTGGAATATTTTTAAAGTGAGGAAAGTTTATGTATTTGGCGAAGGATGAACGCTATGACACTATGGTTTACAGAAAATGTGGGGAGAGCGGATTAAAGCTGCCTGAGGTTTCGCTTGGACTTTGGCACAATTTTGGGGACAATTCAACTTATGCGAACATGAAGCAGATGATTTTTACTGCTTTTGACAACGGTATAACCCACTTTGACCTTGCAAACAATTACGGTCCTGTTGGCGGGGCGGCAGAAAGCAATTTTGGAAAGATTCTGCACGAGGAGCTGCCGCACTACCGCGACGAGATGATTATAAGCACAAAGGCAGGCTATACGATGTGGCCGGGACCTTACGGGGACTTCGGAAGCCGCAAGTACCTGCTTGCAAGTCTTGACCAGAGCCTAAAGCGCATGAATCTGGATTACGTTGACATTTTTTACCACCACCGCATGGATAAGGATACTCCGCTTGAAGAAACCATGGGTGCTCTTGCCCAGGCTGTTAGTAGCGGAAAGGCCTTGTATGCCGGGCTTTCGAATTATGACGGTGCAACGCTAAAAAAAGCGGCTGCAATTTTGGATGAACTAAAGGTTCCCTTTGTGATTAACCAGAACCGCTACAATATTTTTGACCGCGAGATTGAAAAGAACGGCCTTAAAAAGACGGCGGCTAAGCTTGGCAAGGGAATTATCTGCTTTAGTCCGCTTGCCCAGGGGCTTTTGACTGACCGTTACATTAACGGCATTCCGGAAGATTCCCGCATAAAGACGGACGGACGCTTTTTAAAGGAGTCAAACCTTACCAAAGAGAAGCTTCTTCAGATAAAGAGGCTGAACGACATTGCGCAAAAGAGGGGGCAGTCGCTTGCCCAGATGGCGCTTGCCTGGCTCTTGAAGGACGGTGATGTTACAAGCGTTATAATTGGGGCTTCAAAGACTTCGCAGATTATGGATAACATTGCGGCTCTTAGGAACACAAAGTTTTCTGCGGCGGAACTTTCTGCTATAGACAGGGCTTCGGTTTAAGTGCAATTTGTTGCCGTGGCTTTTGGGGGGCACGGTGACTTTTGTTTGTGGAAGTTTTAGCCGAGGCGGCTTATCCGTGGGGATAGAATGTGCGAAGTAAGTCCATTCTGCCTGCGGTCTTGAGGGCTTCTATTACAAGGCTTTTGTTTTCCCTTTTGTTGAACTGCAAGAGAGCCCTTTGCAGTTTGCGCTCTCGTGCACCGCGTGCGACGTAGACTTTTTGCAGGGAACCGTCGGCATTCTTTTTGTGGGGATTCAGTCCCGTCCAGTACATACATGTGGAAAGGCTTCCCGGCGTTGGATAGAAATCCTGCACCTGGTCGGGGACAAAGCCTGTCTTTTTAAGATAGAGTGCAACTTCTATGGCCTCGTTAAGTCCTGCTCCCGGATGTGAACATATATAGTAGGGAACAAGGTACTGCTTTTTGCCAAGTTCCTTGTTTACGCGCGCATATTCTGAACTGAATTTTTCGTAGAGTGAATGGCAGCTTTTTCTCATTAGTGCAAGGACAGAGTCGCTTACGTGTTCCGGGGCAACTTTTAGCTGGCCTGAGATGTGGTCTTTGCAAAGTTCGTAGAGGAAGGTTTTGTCTTTGTCCATCATCAGGTAGTCAAAGCGGATTCCTGAGCGGATGAATACTTTCTTTACCTTTGGCAGGGACTTTAGCTTTCGTAGAAGTTCCACATAGTCCGTGTGGTCAACTTTTACGTTGGGGCAGGGGTTTGTTCCTAAGCAATCTCGTTTGGGGCAGGCTCCTCTTTTGGCCTGAAGTTGGCAGGCATCGTGGCGGAAGTTTGCGGTTGGGCCTCCTACGTCGTGTATGTAGCCCTTAAAGTCCGGGTCTTCCGTCATAAGTGCGGCTTCTTTTAAAAGGCTCTGGTGGCTCCTTGACTGGATTCTTCTTCCCTGATGAAAAGTTATTGCGCAAAAACTGCAAGCTCCAAAGCATCCCCTGCAACTTGTAAGGCTGAATTTTACCTCTTCCAGTGCCGGTATGCCACTCTTTCCGTTTTCTGCGGGCTTGTCGTAGATTGGGTGCCATCTTCTTGTAAAGGGCAACTCGTAGATTGCGTCAAATTCTTTTGTTGTTAGCGGAAGGGCAGGTGGCTCTTGTACTACATAGCGGCTTTCCGCTGCTTCTATAAGCGTGTGGGCGTTTATTGCATCCGTGTTTTCTTCCTGCACAAGATAGGACCTTGCAAACAGGTCTTTGCATTCTGCCGTGTCTTTGCAGATTTCTGCGTATGGGGGAAGCATTAGGGCCGGCTTTTTTTGGGAAGCGGGGTTGTCACTTGCGGAAGTTTCTGCTTCTGTTGCCGGGGTGGCATCTGGTGCTTGCAGTGCGGGGATGTATTGCGGCAGTTCTTCTGCTTTTCCTGTGTACCAGCAGGTTCCCCTTATTCCGCGGATTTGTCTTACAGGAATTCCTTCCCTTAGCTTTGCCGCTATTTCAAGTATTGCGTGTTCACCCATGCCGTACATGAGCAGGTCTGCCTTGGAGTCAAGAAGAATTGAGCGCTTTATTGTGTTTGACCAGTAGTCGTAGTGGCTGAATCTTCTAAGCGAGGCTTCTATTCCGCCGATTAGCACAGCAACGCCCTTGTAGGCTTCGCGGATTTTTGCAGTGTACTTGATGATTGCCCTGTCCGGCCTTCTGCCTGCAATTCCTCCGTGGGAATAGGCATCTTCGGAGCGGGGCTTGTTGTTTGCGGTGTAGTTGCTTACCATGCTGTCCATGGCACCCGCGCTTACAAGAAAGGCAAGGCGGGGGCGTCCAAATTCCTTAAAGCTTTCTGCGCTTGTAAAGTCGGGCTGGGCAAGGAGCCCTACCGTGTATCCGTTTGCTTCTAGCAGCCGGCAGAGCAGGGCGGCGGCAAAAGATGCGTGGTCTACATAAGCGTCTCCGCTTACAAAAACAAAGTCAACCTCTTTTATGCC
>Ga0310695_10003726_pt1 | contig 29361 bp, 32 predicted proteins | sample RumenRJG_04DNA_FD_203882 | JGI IMG/M metagenome (GOLD analysis project Ga0310695, IMG submission 203882) | Bovine rumen microbial communities from Lethbridge, Alberta, Canada - RJG_04 (v2) (version 2) | ecosystem: Host-associated > Mammals > Digestive system > Stomach > Rumen | place: Canada...
CTTCTGGAAATAGGGCACGGTTGCAGCAAGCAACTGTATCACGATAGATGCAGAGATGTATGGCATGATTCCCAATGCAAAGATAGATGCATTGGAAAAGGCTCCACCTGAGAACATGTCGAGGATAGACATCAGACCACCTGCGGTCTGCTCCTGCAGCTTCTCGAGAGCGGCTGGATTAATACCGGGCAATACGACGAACGAGCCGAAGCGGTAGATTGCCACAAACAGGATGGTGATGAGGATTCGCTGACGCAAATCCTCTATCTTCCAACAATTTCTCAGATATTCTATTAACTTCTTCATCTTTAGTTTAGATTACAGTTGTGTTACCTCCAACAGCCTTGATAGCTTCTTCGGCTGACTTTGAGAAAGCATGAGCCTCCACTTCAAGCTTTGCCTTGAGCTCACCCATACCGAGGATCTTCACAAGCTCCTTGCCATTGGTGAGGCCGGCAGCCTTCAGTTCGGCGATGCCAATCTTAGTGAGATTCTTCTGCTCTGCCATTTTCTGCAGGGTAGACAGGTTCACAGCAAAATATTCCTTGTGGTTGATATTCTTGAATCCGGCCTTCGGCACACGGCGCTGCAGAGGCATCTGACCGCCTTCGAAGCCAACCTTCTTCTTATATCCGGAACGAGCCTTGGCACCCTTGTGTCCACGGGTAGACGTACCCCCCAGACCCGAACCGGGTCCGCGTCCGAGACGACGGCGTGAGTGGGTAGACCCCTCTGCTGGCTTTAAATTACTTAACTTCATGATTTATACAGTTTTATTTAAAACGTTCAACGATGTTTACTCTACTACGGTGACGAGATGATGGACTTTGCGAATCATTCCACGAATAGAAGGATTGTCCTCCACTTCGACAACCTGTGAGATCTTGTGCAGACCGAGAGCCTGCAACGTACGCTTCTGGTCGACAGGATAACCTATCTTGCTCCTTACTTGCTTGATTTTGATTGTTGCCATGATTGAAATCTCTTTTATCCGTTAAACACTTTGTCCATGCTGATGCCACGTGTGCCGGCCACCGTATAGGCGTCGCGCATCTGGCTCAGGGCGAGGATGGTAGCCTTCACGAGGTTGTGAGGGTTGGACGAGCCTTTCGACTTGGCCAGGACATCCTTCACACCAACGCTCTCGAGCACGGCGCGCATAGCGCCACCGGCGACGAGACCGGTACCGGCTGCTGCGGGCTTGAGGAACACCTGTGCTCCACCGAAGCGAGCCTCCATTTCATGAGGAATGGTACCTTTGAGCACAGGAACCTTCACCAGGTTCTTCTTGGCGGCTTCCGTTCCCTTGGCGATGGCGGCAGTTACTTCGCCTGCCTTCCCGAGTCCCCATCCGATGACACCATTGCCGTCACCGACGACGACGATAGCAGCAAACGTGAAGGTGCGGCCACCTTTTGTTACCTTTGTGACACGGTTGATAGCGACCAGTCTGTCTTTCAACTCAACGTCGCTGTTTATCTTAACTCTATTCAATGCCATAATCGTTTAAAATTTAAGTCCACCTTTACGTGCTCCGTCTGCAAGCTCCTTGACGCGGCCATGGTAGAGATAACCATTGCGGTCGAAGACCACCTGCGTGATACCAGCCTCGAGGGCCTTCTTAGCGATCAGCTCGCCCACCTTGGCGGCCTGTTCTTTCTTAGGCATGGCCTCCATACCGAGAGAGGAAGCCGAGGCGAGAGTGTTCCCCGTGAGGTCGTTGATGACCTGCACGTAAATCTGCTTGTTGCTGCGGAAGACGCTCATGCGCGGACGCTCTGCCGTTCCGTTGACGCTCTTGCGAATTCTGAACTTAATCTTGATTCGTCTTTCTATTTTCTTTGTTGCCATAATCGTAAACCAATTTAATTATTTAGCCGAAGCTGACTTACCAGACTTTCTGCGAATAACCTCGCCTTTGAACAGGATACCCTTTCCTTTGTAGGGTTCAGGCATACGGAAAGAACGAATCTTGGCACAGATAAGGCCGAGCAACTCTTTGTCGCAAGACTCCAGTATAATCTGAGGATTCTGGTTTCTTTCAGACTTTGTCTCCACCTTGACCTCGGGCGGGAGCTGGAGGAAAATAGGATGAGTGTAGCCGAGAGCGAACTCCAGGAGGTTGCCCTGGTTGGAAACGCGGTAGCCGACGCCGACGAGCTCAAGCTCTTTCTTGTAGCCCTCACTGCAACCAACGACCATGTTGTTGACCAGTGCACGATAGAGACCGTGGAAGGCCTGCTTCTGCTTATAGTTGACGGGGCTGTTCTCGTCGATTTCCATGATGACGTGTCCGTCCTCAAACTTCACTTGGATAGAGGGGTCTACCTTCTGCGAGAGCTGTCCCTTGGGACCCTTCACGCTAACGATGCCGTCTTTGTAGTCTACTGTTGTTCCGGCAGGTATGACGATAGGTAACTTACCAATTCTTGACATATTTACATCCTCCCTTGATTAATAGACATAGCAAAGCACCTCGCCGCCAATCTTCTGGGCAGCTGCTTCCTTGTCGGTCATGACACCTTTGGATGTAGATAAGATAGCGATACCTAATCCGTTAATAACTCTCGGCATGTCTTTGTAGCCTGTGTACTTACGCAAGCCAGGTGTAGACACTCTCTTGAGGACGCGGATAGCGTTCTCTTTCGTGGTGGGATTGTACTTCAGGGCCACCTTGATTGTTCCCTGCGGTCCATCCTCGATGAACTTGTAGTTCAGGATGTAACCCTTCTCGAAGAGGATTTTTGTGATTTCCTTCTTCAAGTTCGAAGCCGGTACTTCTACAACACGGTGATGAGCCATGATTGCATTTCTCAACCTCGTCAGATAATCTGCTATAGGATCTGTCATAAATATTGATGTTTAATTAATCGGGACTCCCCCGACAATATTAAAGTGAATAAACTCGCATAGCGGTGCTTTACCAACTGGCTTTCCGTACACCGGGGATGAGGCCTGCAGAGGCCATCTCGCGGAACTGGATACGCGAAAGTCCGAACTGGCGCATGTATCCCTTCGGGCGTCCGGTAATCTTGCAGCGGTTGTGCAGGCGGATGGGGTTAGCATTCCTTGGGATGGCCTGCAGCTTGCGTGCTGCCTCGTAAGCCTCGGCGGGGTCGTTCGACGTAGCGATGATCTTCTTCAGGGCGGCGCGTTTCTCGGCATAGCGGGCGACGAGCTTGGCGCGCTTCACCTCACGGGCTTTCATTGATTCTTTTGCCATAACTCTTACTTATTTATTAGCGTTCTTGAAAGGAAGACCGAATGCCTTGAGCAGAGCGAATCCTTCCTCGTCGGTCTTGGCCGAAGTGACGAAGGTGATGTTCATGCCCTGTATGCGGTCGATCGTGTCAATATTAATCTCCGGGAAGATGATCTGCTCCTCGATGCCGAGCGTGTAGTTGCCACGTCCGTCGAACTTGCTCTCGATACCCTTGAAGTCGCGGATACGCGGGAGGGCGATGCGAACGAGCTTTTCAAGGAACTCATACATACGCTCACGACGCAGTGTCACCATCACGCCGATAGGCATCTTCTTACGCAGCTTGAAGTTGGCGATATCCTTCTTCGAATAGGTTGCCACGGCCTTCTGGCCCGTGATGGTGGAGAGCTCGTTGATAGCAACGTCGATAATCTTCTTGTCCTGTGTGGCATCGCCGAGACCCTGGTTCACGACGATCTTCTTCAGTACAGGAATCTGCATGGCGGAGCTGTAGTTGAACTGCTTCTGCAGTTCGGGAGCTATCTTCTCCTTGTATTCTTTCTTCAACTGTGCTGTATTCATTACTTTATCTCCTCTCCTGACTTTTTAGAAATACGGATAACATTCTTTCCATCGTGCTTGATGGAAACGCGAGTGGGCTTGCCGCTCTTCGGGTCGATCAGACTCAAGTTAGAGATATGGATAGGAGCCTCCTGCTTGACGATGCCCCCCTGGGGGTTCTTGGCGCTGGGCTTCATGCTCTTGGAGACCATGTTCCAGCCTTCCACGATGGCCTTCTGCTCCTTCACCAACACCTTGAGGACTTTGCCCTTCTGGCCTTTGTCCTTACCGGTGAGGATGATGACCTCGTCACCTTTTCTTATATGTAACTTTACCATTACTTTTCCTTTGTTTAAAAATTAAAGTACTTCAGGTGCCAAAGAAACGACCTTCATATTCACGGCGCGGAGCTCACGTGCCACGGGGCCGAAGATACGGCTGCCGCGGAGCTCACCGGCGTTGTTAAGCAGGACGCAGGCATTATCGTCGAAACGGATGTACGAGCCATCAGCGCGACGGATTTCCTTCTTCGTGCGTACGATCAGAGCCTTTGATACTGCACCTTTTTTTACATCACTTGTGGGGATGGCGTTCTTCACCGAAACGACGATGACGTCACCCACGCTGGCATAGCGACGGCGCGTACCGCCCAGCACTCGAATGCAGAGGGCCTCGCGTGCACCGCTGTTGTCAGCCACTGTAAGTCTTGATTCTGCCTGTATCATAATTACTTAGCTTTTTCTACGATTTGAACTAATCTCCATCTTTTTGTCTTCGACAGCGGACGGGTTTCCATAATGAGTACGGTATCACCGATATTGCACTCATTCTTCTCATCATGTGCGTGGTACTTCTTTGTCTTCTGGACAAACTTACCGTAAATGGGGTGCTTCTCCTTGAACTTGGCGGCAATAACAATGGTTTTATCCATCTTGTTGCTCACGACGACACCCTGTCTTGTTTTTCTTAAATTTCTTGTTTCCATCTGGACCATTGTTATTTGTTAAGTTCTCTCTGGCGGAGTTCGGTCTTCATGCGTGCGATGTCACGACGCGAAGCCTTAATCAGAGAAGGATTTTCCAGTGGGGTGATGGCGTGTCCGAGGACCATGCGCTGGTACTTGGCCACCTCTGTTTCCAAACGCTCCTGCAACTCGTTCGTTGCGAGCCCTTTAATCTCACTATACTTCATCTTCATTAAGCATTTTTATCGTAATCACGTCTGACGACGAACTTTGTTTTCACTGGCAGTTTCTGGGCACCCAGGCGGAGAGCCTCCTTGGCAATCTCGAACGGTACGCCTTCCACTTCGAAGAGAATTCTTCCCGGGGTGACGGGAGCGACCCATCCTGCGGGGTCACCCTTACCCTTACCCATACGCACGTCGGCAGGCTTGCGGGTGATGGGTTTGTCGGGGAAGATGCGAATCCAGACCTGTCCCTCGCGCTGCATATAGCGGTTGATAGCAACACGGGCAGCCTCCAACTGACGGCTGTCGAGCCACTTGGCGTCAAGTGTCTTGATGCCGAAGCTTCCGAAAGCCAATTGCGTTCCCCTGTGGGCGTTGCCTTTATTGCCGCGTCCGTCTTGGGGTCTTCTGTATCTTACTCTTTTTGGCTGTAACATGATAATTTTCCTCTTTTCTTAAGAATTATTTGTTTCTCTTACGATCACGACGGCCTCCGGGGCGTCCGTTGCCGCGTCCGCTCTGCTTCTCCTGAGTGAAGTTGGGAGCGAGGTCGCGCTTGTCGTACACCTCGCCGCGGCAGATCCACACTTTGATGCCGAGGATACCCACCTTGGTGAGTGCTTCAGCGTGGCAATAGTCGATGTCGGCACGGAAGGTGTGCAATGGCGTGCGGCCTTCCTTGAACATCTCGCTGCGGGCGATTTCAGCACCGTTGAGGCGACCGGCGATCTGTATCTTCACGCCCTCAGCGCCGGCACGCATGGTGTTGGCCACGGCCTGCTTGATGGCTCTGCGGTAGGCTATCTTCCCCTCGATCTGGCGAGCAACGTTGTTGGCGACGATAGTGGCATCGAGTTCGGGTTTCTTCACCTCGAAGATATTGATCTGAATCTCCTTGTCGTAGAGTTTCTTGAGTTCTTCCTTGAGTTTGTCAACGTCCTGTCCGCCTTTGCCGATGACGATACCTGGGCGAGCAGTGCAGATGGTGATGGTGACGAGCTTCAGCGTGCGCTCAATCACGATCTTCGAAACGCTGGCCTTTTCGAGGCGCTTGTTGAGGTAGTTGCGGATCTTCTGGTCTTCCACCAGGCTGTCACCGAAGCTCTTGCCTCCATACCAGCTTGAGTCCCAGCCACGGATGATGCCGAGGCGGTTGCTTATTGGATTAACTTTCTGTCCCATTCTTCTTAATTGTTTTCGTCATTAGCTTTGGTGTCTACAAACAGAGTGACGTGGTTGGAGCGTTTGCGGATGCGGTAGCCGCGGCCCTGGGGTGCGGGGCGCATGCGCTTCATGGTGACGCCTTCGTCAACAAAGACTCTTGACACATAGAGTTCGCCGTCTTCTGCCTTGCGTTCGTTTTTCTGTTCCCAGTTGTTGATGGCAGAGCGGAGCAGTTTTTCCACATCGGCGGCAGCTGCCTTCTTCGAGAAGTGCAGTACGCCGAGAGCGCGGTTCACTTCCATACCGCGGATCATATCGACGACATAGCGCATCTTGCGCGGCGACGAGGGGCAACCCTTCAGCTTCGCGAAATACATCGTCTTCAAGGCCTCTTTTCTTTTTTCAGCCGAAATATGTTTTCTTTTTCCCATTATTGCTCTATTATTAAAATGGTTCAGCCCCTTGCTTACTTCTTGTTACCGGCATGGCCACCGAAACGGCGTGTGGGAGCGAACTCACCCAGCTTGTGTCCTACCATGTTCTCGGTAATGTAAACGGGGATAAATTTGTTACCGTTATGAACAGCTACAGTGTGTCCCACGAAGTCGGGGGAGATCATTGAAGCTCTGGCCCATGTCTTGACGACATTCTTCTTGCCGCTCTCGTTCATGGCGAGAATCTTCTTCTCGAGCGAGACGTTGATGTACGGGCCTTTTTTAAGTGAACGACTCATAATTTACTTCAGTTTACTTGTTATTTTTTACTTGCTCTTGCAATGATATACTTGTTCGAGTGCTTCTTCGGTGCACGGGTCTTCTTACCCTTGGCATACAAGCCTGTGCGCGAGCGCGGGTGTCCACCCGACTGGCGTCCTTCACCACCACCCATCGGGTGATCGTGCGGGTTCATGACGACACCGCGGTTGTGCGGGCGACGTCCCAGCCAGCGCGAGCGTCCGGCCTTACCCGACTGCTCGAGGGCATGAGTCTCGTTGCCTACCACACCTACAGTAGCCTTACAAGCACTAAGGATCTTGCGCAGTTCGCCCGAAGGGAGCTTGATGACGCAGTAAGAACCTTCACGAGAAGTAAGCTGAGCAAAGTTACCAGCCGAACGGACGAGCTTTGCACCCTGTCCCGGACGGAGCTCGATGTTGTGAACCATCGTACCTACGGGAATCTTTGAGAGGGGGAGCGAGTTGCCCACTTCGGGAGCAGCCTCGGCGCCGGAGTTCAGCGTAGCGCCCACCTCAAGACCGTTAGGAGCAATAATGTAACGTTTTTCACCATCAGCGTAATACAACAATGCGATACGTGCCGAGCGGTTCGGGTCGTACTCGATTGTCTTCACTACAGCTGGAACACCATCTTTCTCTCGCTTGAAGTCGATGAAGCGGTATTTGCGCTTGTGGCCGCCACCGCGGTAGCGCACCGTCATCTTACCGGTGTTGTTGCGTCCACCCGTGGACTTCTTACCGTAAACGAGAGATTTCTCTGGCACGGATGCAGTAAGTTCCTCGAACGTGCCAATAATCTTGTGTCTTTGGCCGGGAGTTACCGGCTTTAATTTACGTACTGCCATTTCTTATGATTAAATATTGCTGTAAAAATCGATTGTGTCGCCCTCTTTCAGAGTGACGATAGCTTTCTTGAAGGCCGGGCGCTTGCCCTGGATGAGGCCGTCCTTGGTGTAGCGGCGCGAACGCTTGCCGGCGTAACGCATGGTGTTGACGTCGATGACCGTCACGTTGTACAGTGCCTCCACCTCGTCCTTGATCTGGAGCTTGTTGGCCTCCGGGCGGCAGATGAAGCCGTAGCGTGTCTCGGCCTTCTTCGTGCGTGTCTCACCCTTCACCTTGTAGGTCTTCTCCTCCGAGGTCTTGTCCGTTATCTTGGTCATCTTCTCAGTGACCAGCGGTTTGATGATAAATGCCATATCTTCTGTCTCCTTATTACTTATTTAAGATACCGTCAACGATTTCGAGCGACTTCTCAGTCACGACGAGTACGTCGGCGTCGAGAATCCGATAAGTGTTGATAGAGTCGGCCTCCATGACGTTGGCCTTCTGCAGGTTGCGTGCCGAGAGATAGACATTCTTGTTTGCCTCGGGCAGCACCATGAGCACCTTCTTGCCGTCCACTTTCAGATTCTTTGTGATGTTGATAAACTCTTTGGTGTTGGGAGCTTCCATCGTGAAGTCCTCAATCACGATCACGGCATTCTCCTGAGCCTTGTACGAGAGGGCGCTGCGGCGAGCCAGGCGCTTCACTTTCTTGTTCAGCTTGAAGCTGTAGTCGCGGGGCTGCGGACCGAAGACGCGGCCTCCACCGATGAGCACGGGCGACTTGATGTCACCGCGGCGAGCACCGCCGCTGCCCTTCTGGCGGATGAGCTTGCGGGTGCTACCTGCAATCTCGCTGCGCTCCTTCGACTTGGCGTTGCCCTGACGGCGGTTGGCCATAAACTGCTTGACGTCGAGATAGATGACGTGATCGTTGGGTTCAATCCCGAAGATAGATTCGTTTAACGTAACCTTTCTTCCGGTCTCCTGACCTTTGATATTCAATACGTTAATTTCCATTTTACTTGTTGATTAAAACGGTTGAACCTTTACAACCAGCGATACTACCCTTCACGATGAGCAGGTTGCTCTCTGGTATAACCTTTAACACTTTCAGATTCTGCGTGGTAACGCGGTCACCGCCCATCTGTCCGGCCATGCGCATTCCCTTGAACACCTTGGCGGGATACGAACAGGCACCGATAGATCCCGGCTTGCGGGCGCGGTCGTCCTGGCCGTGAGTGGCCTGACCTACACCACCGAAGCCGTGGCGCTTCATGACGCCCTGGAAACCCTTACCCTTAGAGGTACCTACGACGTCGACGAACGAAGCGTCGTTGAACAGGTCCACAGTAACGGTGTCACCGAGATTTAATTCTTCGTCGAACTTGAACTCGGCCAAGTGGCGCTTCGGTGTTGTACCAGCTTTCTTGAACACACCCATCATGGGCTTCGTCGTGTTCTTCTCCTTAGCCTCGGCAAAACCCAGCTGGACGGCCTTGTAGCCGTCTTTCTCAACTGTCTTCACCTGCGTGACAACACAAGGACCAGCTTCGATAACAGTGCACGGCACGTTCTTGCCGTCGGCACTGAACACGGATGTCATTCCGATTTTTCTTCCAATTAATCCTGGCATTTCAGTTTAAAATTTTGATAACTAAAGTTTTGTTTATTATTTCCTTTTTAAGTGCTACCTCGCAGTTTTCCGCTCACAAACACACTTAAAAAGCTCTGCTCACTTCTTCCCAATTGAAGGTTAAGTTGCTCTTTGTCAGCGTATTGTTAGCCTGCAAGCCAGCGCAATACTTATTTTTGCGGGTGCAAAGGTACGACTATTCCTTATTATACACAAGTTTTTATACTCATAATTAAGTATATTGAATTTAATTTAACTTTATTTATTATTCTCGCAACCTTCATGCATTGAGTTTGTATTTGCGTCATATACAGTCTGTATTTGCCGCATATACAACTTGTATTTGACGCAGATACAAGCTGTATTTGCCGCAAATATAAACTACATATAATTTATGTTTATTTTTACTTTGTTATTTAGAGGGATGGAAGAATCGTTGTACATTTGCAGCCGATTTACTAACCACTAAGTTTTACCATAAAAAACAAAAACGTTATGACGAAAAGAGTCACATTAGCTTGTTCTTTCGCGTTAGCCCTGACAACGGCCTTTGCCCAGTCGCTGGCACCCATGCACAGTGGTAAGGCAGCCGACACGCAGGACCCGCGACCGGCCAAGGCCGGACACATCAGGCTTGCTCCGAGCAACAAGTTCAACATCCCCGCCAATGAGGTGTACAGCTACATGCAGAAGCAGACCGCAGTAAACCAACAGAAGAAAGCTCCGAAGCACATCGAGGCCCTGCCTAACGTCGCCGACGAGCTTTTATTGTATGGCCTCAACTACCAGACGCCCGACTACCGCACCCCGTCGCCACTGGCTCCCACGGTGTTCTCCTTCCAGCCAGTAGCCACCCTGCGCTACCACCAGGAGGCGACGACAGAGATTCTGAACGCGATGGCAGGCTTCTATGCAAAAGGAAAATACTATGCCATCTATTCAGCCATGACTGGTGAGTACGACGAAAACTGGAACTCGCTCCTCAACTGCTACATCGACATCTACGATGCCAACACATGGCAGAAGATTGACACGAAGGTGCTGCAGGAGAATACACCCGACTGGAACTACTACTTCCGCCAGACGGCCATCTACGACCCTGTCAGCGACAAGGCATACGCCGTGACATGGGGAACGGGCAAGCCGCTGGTGAGCCTCGATCTGAACACCTTCGAGCTGACGGAGATAGGCCCGACTGGCCAGTTTATACAGACGTTAATGGCCGACAAGGACGGCAACCTGTATGGCATCTCCTTCACCGACTCCAAGCTCTATAGTATCGACAAGACAACGGGTGCCTGCACCGAGGTGGGAACGACGGATACAGGCATGGCTATCTCAGCCAACGTGATGTCGGCCGCCACAGACCCCGTGACGGGAACAGTTTATTGGACGGTGATAGACAACAACACCTTCGAGGCTGCCCTCTTCACCATCGACCTCACAACAGCCCACTGCGAGAAGGTGGCCGACCTGCCTGGCGGTGAGGTATTCATGGGGTTGTATATCCCCTATGCCAAGCCAGAAGCACCTGCTGCTCCGACAGCCATCAGCTATGCCGACGGCAAGCTGCGCTTCACCGTGCCTACGACAACCTACACAAGCGGCGAAGCTCTGACGGGCGACCTCACGGCCATCGTCAGCATCGACGGCAACAAAGACTACTTTGAGGTAACACCAGGAATGGAGGCTGTTCTCGACCAGCCACTCTCAGAAGGTGCCCACATGGCTGAGATAAGCATCGCCAACGATGCCGGCACAGGCCCCATGCGCCGCCTGAACACCTTCGTAGGTCAGGATGTGCCGGCAGCAGTGCTCAATCTGGCCATCAATGCCGACGACGGCAGGAACATCGTGCTGACATGGGATGCCCCGACGGCCACCGTCAACGGCGGACCTGTCAACGATGCCGACCTCAACTATCAGGTGGTGCGCTATCCCGACGAGGTGGTGGTGGCCGACAACCTGAAGGAGACGACCTTCAGCGAGCCGATGCCGACAGTACGCAACCGCTACTACTACGAGGTGACAGCACGCAACGGCGACAAGGCTGGCGAGAGTGCCACGACCGACTTCGTGTCGGCTGGTGCAGAATATGTCGTCCCCTTCACCGAGACCTTCGACACTCAGGCCGACTTTGATGCATGGACGGTCATCGATGCCAACAACGACGGTCAGACATGGACCTTCATGAACGGCTCGCTCTACCTGATGGGCAACGGTGTGGACGACCCCGAGACTGGCGCTGTGGCAACCTTCAACGACGACTACCTCATCTCGCTGCCCATGCAGCTGAAGGCAGGCAACGACTATCGCATCACCTTCAAGAGCCTCGACCAGTACATGTACTTCGAGAGCTTGCAGCTGATGCTCACCGACGGTGCTTCGACAACCATCACCGGCAACGAGAAGCTCATCACCGACGTCACACTGGAACCCAACAAGGACTACGTCTACATCTTCAGCGTGGAAGCCGACGGGGCATACCGACTGGTATTGCACGCCAACACTGTAGGCAACAGCGTCAACATCTCGATGGACGACATCGCCGTCGACCTCTACGCCTCCTACAGCGGTCCGGCAAAAGTGGACAACCTGAAGGCTGAGGCCGCCCCGATGGGCGAGCTGAAGAACACCCTCACGTTCAACGCACCGACAAAGACCTATCGGAACGAGGCTCTGACAGCCATCACCAACATTGACATCTATAAGGACGGCGCCAAGAAGGCTGTCAAGACGTTCGAGGCTCCCAACCCAGGTGATGCCCTGACATGGGTCGACGATAACGTGACCAACGGCATGCACACCTACCGCGTCGTGGCCTTCAACGAGGAAGGACAGGGCGAGGAGAACCTCGTAGAGAACTGGGTAGGCCTCGACGTTCCAGGCTCCATACCTAATATAAAGGCTCGCATGAACGAGAACTACCAGACCGAGGTGACCTGGGAGAAGGTGGGTGCCGTAGGCGAACATGGCGGCTACGTCAACCCCGACGACGTGAAGTACCAGCTCTACCGCTACAACGAATACAACTGGGACAACCACTGGGAGCAGGCCTCCGACCTGACGACCGACTTCACGCTGACCGATGCCGACAAGATGGTTTATTGGCAGCAGGAGTTTGTCAACTACATGCTGGTGGCCAGCAACGCTGCCGGACCGAACAGCGGCGACATGTTCGGCATCGTCCTTGGCGAACCCTACACGCTCCCCTACGAGGAGACCTTCGACTTCTACGGCTCGGCAGGCATCAACAACGCGTGCTGGACACTCTTTGCCGACACCTACTACTACGCATGGAAAGAGGTTGACGGCAACGGACTGGCCGTGAAGCCTTATCAGGGCGACAAGGGTATGCTGATGTTCAGCTACATCGACGACGACTCCAACAGCCAGGTGATGACAACACCGCGCGTGTCGCTCTCGACGGCTGAAGCTCCCGAACTGTCGTTCTACATGTACCACGGCTTCGAAGCTGAGCCCGAAGACCTGACGCTCACCGTCATGGCCAACTACGACGACGAGGGCTGGCAGGAAGTAGCCACTATACCTTATAATAATGGTTGCGACGGATGGAGCCGCACAGCTATCCAGCTGACAGCCGGAAAGCGCGACGTGCAGTTCGCCCTGCTGGGCCAGGCTGCCGATGCCAGTGCTGCCATCTATATCGATGCCTTCAAGGTGGACGAGAGTGTGGCTCACGACATCGCTATGGAGAACATTGCCATCAGCGAGAAGCGCGTCGATGCCGGTAAGGACGTCACCATCACCGTAGGCATTGCCAACTACGGAACGGAGAAAGCTGCAGGCTACACCGTGGAGCTCTACCGCGACGGCGAGAAGGTTGCCGAACAGGCTGGTGTAGAACTGGAGAACAACGAGACGGCTCAGCTCCCCTTCGAGGTGAAGACCACGAAGCACGATGCTTCGAAGACCTTCGTCTATTCGGCCCTCGCCGTGGCTGAAGAAGATGCCAACGAAACCAACGACGCCACCAAAGAGGTGAAGCTCTTCGTCAAGGGCAACAGTCTGCCCACAGCAGAGAACCTGCAGGGTGTCTCCGCAGCAACTGGTGTAGCCCTCACATGGGAGGCTCCTGCTACTGATGAGCGTACAGATGCCGTGACCGACGGCTTCGACGACTACGACTCGTTCATCATCGAGGGTATCGGCGACTGGCTCACCTACGATGGCGACGGCACGCAGACCGTCTACTTCGGCGGCCCGGACATTGCCAATGCCTACGAACCGAAGGCTTGGCAGGTATGGGCTCCTGAAGAGGCAGGCTTCAGTCTGGAGCGCTTCCCCGTACTCACCCCGAAGTCGGGCGACAAGATTCTGGCTTGCTGGGCTGCTTCTAACGGTGTAGACGCTACGTTGGAGCAAGACGACTGGCTCATCTCGAGCGATGTTCTCGGAGGTACCGACGTCAACTTCTGGTACCGCGTGCCCAACGACGGCAGCGACCCGCAGGTGTTTGAGATTCTTTACAGCACGACCGACCAGGAGCCGGAGAACTTCATCGTCCTCGACCGCGACAGCCTCAGCGGCACGACCGACTGGCGACAGTTTGAATACACGCTGCCTGCCGACGCGAAGTATTTCGCCATCCGCAACTGCTCGTATGGCTCATACACCGTTGCCTTCATCGATGACATGACCTACACCCCGCTCTACGGTTCGCAGTCGAAGCTGACGCTGAAGGGCTACAACGTCTATCGCGACGACGAGCTTATCGCCACAGAGGTGAACACGCTCAGCTACGTCGACAAGCCCGAGGTGGTTCAGGGACATACGTATGCCGTTGCTGCCGTATGGGCAGAGGGCGAGTCGAACCTCTCCAACGACTATGTTTCTGAGATGAGTACGACGGGCATCAATTCCGTCGCTTCCTCGACAATGGGCAAGGAGAAGGTCTACAATGCTGCCGGACAGCGCACTAATGGCAAACAGCGCGGCTTCCGCATCGTGACCGTCGACAACAAGACACGTAAAATCGTGGTGAAGTAACGAAAGTAAGTATTTCAAGAAGTTCAGGAGCGACAGGAGTTCTCCTGAACTTCTTTTTTCTTAAAAAAAATAGCTCAAAATGCAAAAGTCGAATACATCTTTCCGCCTGCTTTCACTGGTATACATCGCACTCCTTTCTATGAGCACCCTGACGGCACAGGTCGTCTTCCGCTACGGCCCTAACATCGACGGCGGATGGGGTGACGCCAACACGGTAGTCACTCCCTACGTCAGTTTCCCCGCGTCGTTCACGGCTCCCTATCAGGGCTGCCAGGTCACTACTGTGCGCATTGGTCTCGCTGCCGATGCCACCAATGTTTATCTCTACATCAAGAAGTCGGCGCGCGACTCGCAACCGCTCTACAAGCAGAAGATAGGCGACCTGTCGGCAGGATGGAACGACATCGTGCTCGACGAAGCCTACGACATCACTGGTGAAGACATGGCCATCGGCTACAAAGCCAACTTCAAAAAAGCTGAAGGCGTGGGCTGCAGCCTGGAACACTTCAGCGACGGCGACATCATCTACTACAACAGCAAGAACAGCTGGACATCCTCCGGCGGCTCGGTGTGCATACAAGCATTAGTTGAGGGTGAGCTACCGCTGAACGAAATGCTCATGGGAAGCATCAGCGGCAAAGCTCCCGACTACGAGACGACAGAAACAACCTATACCGGCACCGTGCGCAACGTCGGCGGCAACGACATATCGGCCTACACGCTCTGCTATCAAACCGACAACGACGAGGCAGAGACGATAGCCTTCGAGCGCGAAGTGGCTGTCAACCAGACGGACACTTTCCAGATAACAGTGCCGACGACCATTCCTGGCACGCACCATCTGCGGGTATGGATAATCGAGGTGAACGGACAGTCGGACGCCTACGCACAGAACAACGAGGCACAGACCGACTTCTTCGTCAAGAATCCCATCTTCAAGCGCCGCGTGGTGTGCGAAGAGTACACCGGTCTGTGGTGCGGATGGTGTCCGCGCGGCATGGTGGGCATGGAACTGATGCTCGAGAAATATCCCGACCGCTTCATCCCCATCAGCATTCACGGGGGTGATGTCTTGGAGATTGATGCTACAGCCGACTACAGCTATCAGGAATTCATCAACTCCATGACGGGGGCTCCATCGTGCAAGGTAGACCGCCGCATGGGTGGCGACCCTTTCTTAGACATCCAGCGACTCTTTGACACTGAGACAACAGGCGATGCCCCTATAGCATACGAGATGACGGCTACGTGGAATGCCGACTCGACGGCCATTCAGCTCCATTCAGAATTCTTCGCCGCTAACGACATGGAGGCAGACTATCATATCGCCTATGTCCTGACAGAAGACTCCATAACAGGATACGAACAGACCAACTACTACTCTGATGGCAGGAATGGGGAGTTCTACGGATGGGAAACAAAAGGCGAACATACATCCGACGTCTACTTCAACGACCTGGCACGTGGCATCTTCGGTGGTTTTAGCGGCATGGAATGCTTCACGGGAACGATGACGGCCAACGAGGTTTACACCAACGACTACGAGCTGACGCTCCCCACAACGGTGGTCGACAAGCGGCAGCTGCACGTCGTCGGACTCATCATCGACAATCGTACGGGCTATATCGCCAACGGCTTCCGCACAACGCCCGAAGAAGCCCAACTCGCGCCGACAGCCATCACCCATCATCCATCACTCATCACCCAACACCCAACACCAAACACCAAAATCTACAACCTGCAGGGCCGGTTGGTAAATCGGGTGTACGAGAATAGCAATCTCGTACCTTCTATGAAGAAGGGCATCTACATCGTCAAGACACCAACATCCGGAACCAAGAAAATCATCCTGAAATGAAACACGTAGCACACATCTCATCTCTTCTCTTTTTCCTTCTCGTAGCCACAACCACGAAAGCCATCCCGGCATGGCCAGGTTGGCACAAGCATGTACAACCCGACGGAACAGTCATTGAATACCTGCTTCTGGGCGACGAGCATTGCCACGCTATGGTCGACCGCAAAGGACGACAACTGCAATGGACAGCCGACGGCCGACTGGCACAGGTTTCGCAAGACAAGGTCGACTTCAGCAACCTCTACCGCCGCAGTGCTGCTGCATCGTCGCACCGCGTGATGGGCGGTGCCTGCTTTCCCACCATCGGCACCGTAAAGGGACTGGTGCTCATGGTGCAGTTTGTCGACAATGAATTCCAGCCGGAATACACCCGTGAGGTGTTCCAGAGGATGATGAACGAGGAGGGCTTCTCCGACTATGGGGCAACAGGAAGTGCACGCGACTACTTCGTCGACCAGTCGATGCAGCAGTTCACGCCTCAGTTCGATGTCGTAGGCCCCATCAAGCTGCACTACACCATTCAGCACTACGGTCAGAACGACTCGCAGGGCAACGAGCGCGCTGCCTACCTCATGATTCAGGACGCGTGCCAGATAGCCCACGACAGCCTCGGGATAGACTTCTCACAGTACGACTACAACGACGACGGCGATGTCGACTTCGTATACGTCATCTATGCCGGCTACGGCGAGAGCTACGGGGCTTCGGCCAACACCATCTGGCCCCACGCCTCGCTGCTCTCAGCATGGGGTGCCAACATCACCCTCGACGACAAACGCGTCGAGCGATATGCCTGCAGCTGCGAGCTGAAGTACGTCTCGGGAACACAGCTCGAAGGCATCGGCACCTTCTGTCATGAGTTCGGACACGTGCTGGGGCTGCCTGACATCTACAACACGCAAATGCAGAGCCGCATTCAGCTCGGACAGTGGGATATCATGGACACGGGAGCCTACAATAACGAGTCGCATACACCGCCCGCCCACTCGGCCTTCGAGCGTTATAGCCTCGGGTGGCTCGAGCTGACGGACATCGACACGCCGCAGGAGGAGGTGTCGCTGGAAGAACTGACAGAGCACAACGTGGCCTACCGCATCACGACAGCCAACAACCCCGACGAGTTTTTCACCCTTGAGAACCGACAGCAGCGCGGATGGGACAGCTACCTGCCTGGCAGCGGACTGATGATCCTGCACATCAACTACGACGAGGCTATCTGGGAACGCAACACCGTCAACAACGGCATCAACCCCTGCTACGACCTCGTCGAGGCTGACGGCAAACAAGGACAGAACCTGCCCACCAACCTCTTCCCCACTCCGACGAACGATATGTTTACCGACTACTCTACGCCCAACTCGCTCGCCTGGGACGGCACACCGACAGAAAAGGGCGTCACCAATATCCGTGTGGAAGAAGGTGTGGTGAAATTCCGCTTCATGAAAGACAGACTGCGCCGCCCCACTGACCTCTATGCCGACGACATCACCGCTACGACAGCCCACCTGTCGTGGAGTGCCGTCGACGATGCCGCCAGCTACCAGGTAGCCATCCGGGAGGAACTGCCCGGCGACATCAACCCCTTGCTCGTCAGCGAAGATTTCAACAAGCTGGCCACAAAGAATGGCTTTGAAGACATCGGCAGCCAGCTCGACAACTACACCCACCAGCCGGGATGGACTGGAACGGAGGTATACGAGGCTGAGGGCCGTGTAAGGATTGGAGCCTACGGAACGAGTGGAAGCCTGTCGACACCGGAATTCTCGCTGCCTGCTACGAACGAGGGCGACTCATGCGTCGTGGCTTTCCGAGCCGCTTCTTATCCGGGCAAGACGGTGAGCTACACCGTAAGGCTACAGGATGCCACAACGGGCGCAACCATTGCTACTGAAAGTCTGAAAGCAAAGAAGACGGAAGAAGAGCAGGTACTGGTGTTCCACAACATGCCCGAGCGTGCCCGTATCGTCATCGATACGCAGAAGGAGCGTCTGTTCCTCAATGACCTTCGCGTGGTATCTGATACAACAGAAGGCGTATGGAACGCAGGACCGAAATCCTGGACGATAGATAATATCGCTGAGACAGAATATGTGCTCAGCCGCCTCGTTCCGCAGCGCACCTACCACTGCTCGGTACGCGCCATCGCCGATGAGGAGATGCGCAGTTCGATGCCCTCTTCCGAACTGACCTTCACCACCGAGGAGGGCACCGTCGCCACCTCCATCACCCAATACCCAACACCCAGCACCCAACACTCAACACCCAACACCTACAACCTGCAGGGCCAACGTGTTGACCACACTTACCGAGGCATCGTCATCAAAGAAGGCAGGAAACTCATCAGATAGCCTATAGGCAATCTGTGCATCTTCACTGTCGGGGATTGCAATCCGCTCCATAGAGATTGCAATCCCCAACTTGTTTTGCATTTTTCGGGTGCCTATTAAGCTCAACGGCTACAGAAAACGAAAAGCAGGAAAAGAACGTGCTCGCCGCCCGAGAAATGCTGGTGGAGCATACTATGCAAACCTCTCCGAACGCGTTCGCCTGTACGGAGAAACAGAAGAGATAGAGAGCGAACAGGAAGCCAGAGGCAAGACACAGCCAGGACGCATGGCTCCGGAGACGGGCGAAATCGACCGTTCCAACGACATCAGCGATAAATACGCCGTCCACTCCATCCCGACGAAGTTCCTCATCGACCGCGAGGGAAAGATTGTCGACCGCATCGACGAGGGACAAGATGCCAAGCTCGACCAGCTGTTGGATGAAATCTTTAAATAAACTTAAATATCAGGGGCGGGAATACACTTTTCGCCCCTTTTTACGTTTTAAAGATATATACAACAGACAAAAAAGACAGAAACATGAAAAAAGCATTTATCACTTTAGGCCTACTCGCCGTGATGACAGCGGGATGTGCCGACGACAACAACAACCTACACGTAAAAATGGACTGTAAGAACGTGGGCGACACCATCATCGTCATGGTGACCGACGACAACCGGCAGACCTTCACCGGCAAGCAAGGGGTCTTCGACTTCAACGTCAACATCCCTCAGCCCACAAAAATACTGCTCGCTGAGCCAGCCGTGTTCCGGGGCGACCGCAGCGCCAAATACTACCAGATTCCGGCTGTGGGCGGCGAAGAGGTAATCCTCACACAGAAGGACGAGAGCCGCTACGACATCGACGGGTCGACGTTCTACAGCCAGTATCACAAGGCCGACCTCTTCATCGAGGAGGCTCAGAAGGAAGTGAACGACTTCACCCAGCAGATGCAGCAACTCATGGCCAGCGGCACACCTCAGGAAGAGGTGATGAAACGCTATCAGGAAGGCATCGAGCCTATCCAAGAGCGTTTCACCAGCAAACTGATGACGTATATCAAGGAGCATGCCAACGAAGAAGCCACGACAGCCGTCATCCCGCAGCTTGACGACCTTGACAAGATGAAGGAGGCTGTCGCCCTGCTCACTCCCGCTGTGCGCGACGGTCGTTGCAAGATGCTCTACCAGGAGATTATCGACATGACGGAAGCACAGCAGAAGGCTGAGGCCGAGGCAGCACAGAAGCAGGCAGCAGGAGCCATGGCTCCCGACTTCACGCTCAACGACATCAACGGCAAGCCGCTCGCCCTGTCGAGCCTTCGCGGCAAGTATGTCATCCTCGACTTCTGGGGCTCGTGGTGCGGATGGTGTATCAAGGGCTTCCCCGAGATGAAGGAGTATTATAATAAGTATAAGGGAAAGTTCGAGATTCTCGGCATCGACTGCAACGACACGGAGGCCAAGTGGAAAGAGGCCGTCGCAAAGCACGAGCTGCCCTGGCTGCACGTCTACAACCCGCGCGACTCGAAGGTGCTCAGCGACTACGGCATTCAGGGATTCCCCACAAAGATTGTCGTCGGTCCCGACGGCAAGATTGTCAAGACCATCGTGGGTGAGGATCCTGCCTTCTACACCCTGCTCGACGAACTCTTCAAGTAATAACAGCAGAATCAAATAAGAAAGAAGTCCGGATTACAGCAATGCAACTCGGACTTCTTTATTGTATCGTGTTCGCGATGGAACGTCTCGGTTCGTATCAACCGTGGCCTTGATGAGGCCAGCCAGACTATACCTTGATCTCTACCTCAACACCGCTGGGGAGCTCGAGCTTCATCAGGGCATCGATGGTTTTGGGAGAAGCGCTGTAGATGTCAATCAGGCGCTTGTAGTTGGACAGCTGGAACTGCTCGCGGGCCTTCTTGTTGACGAAGGTAGAGCGGTTGACGGTGTAGATACGCTTGTGAGTGGGCAGGGGGATAGGACCGCTGACGATAGCACCCGTAGCCTTGACGGCCTTCACGATTTTCTCTGCTGACTTGTCGACCAGTTTGTAGTCGTAGCTCTTCAGCTTGATTCTGATTTTCTGACTCATAAAACTAATTTACGATTAAACGATTTACGATTTACTATTTGTTATGGGGGGCGGCTAAAGAGTCATTCGTTCAGCCGACCCCATTTTTTTCATTTTTCCTCCTTCATTTGTTTCCCGGATTACACCAGGTCTACACGACCCTTCACCTCTTCGAGCACAGTCTTGGCGATAGAACTCGAAACAGGAGAGTGGTGGTCGTACTCCATCGAGCTGGTGGCACGGCCGGAGGTGATGGTGCGCAGGGCTGTGACGTAGCCGAACATCTCTGCCAGCGGAACCATTGCCTTGACGATGCGGGCACCGCTGCGGGCCTCGTCCATGCCTTCCACCTGTCCGCGACGCTTGTTCAGGTCGCCGATGACGTCGCCCATGTTCTCCTCGGGCGTTACCACCTCGAGCTTCATCACAGGCTCCATCAGCACTGGACCGGCCTTGACGCAGGCATTGCGGTAGGCCTGACGTGCAACGAGCTCGAACGAGAGCTGGTCGGAGTCAACGGGATGGAACGAACCGTCGATGACGGTCACCTTCAGTGAGTCGAGCGGATAGCCACCGAGCACACCATTCTTCATGGCATCCTCGAAGCCCTTCTGGATGGAGGGGATGTACTCCTTGGGGATGTTACCACCCTTCACCTCGTTGACGAACTGCAGCGGACCGTTCTCCTTCACATCATAGTCGTCGTCGACAGGACCGACGTTGACGATGATGTCGGCAAACTTACCGCGACCACCCGTCTGCTTCTTGTAGACCTCGCGGAGGTTGACAGTCTTGGTAATGGCCTCCTTGTAGTTGACTTGCGGCTTACCCTGATTGCACTCCACCTTGAACTCGCGCTTCAGACGGTCGATGATGATGTCCAAATGGAGCTCGCCCATACCCGAGATGACGGTCTGGCCGCTCTGCTCGTCGGTATGCACGGTGAAGGTCGGGTCTTCCTCGGCCAGCTTGGCCAGACCATTGTCGAGCTTGGCAATATCAGCCTGGCTCTTCGGCTCAACGGCAATAGAGATAACGGTGTCGGGGAAGGTGATGCTCTCCAGGACGATGGGGTGTCCCTCTTCGCAGAGCGTATCGCCCGTGCGGATGTCCTTGAAGCCAACACCGGCACCGATGTCGCCAGCCTCGATGCACTCCATGGGCTGCTGCTTGTTTGAGTTCATCTGGAAGAGGCGGCTGATACGCTCCTTCTTGCCCGAACGGGTGTTGAAGACGTAAGAGCCAGCTTCCACCTTACCGGAATAGACGCGGAAGAAGACGAGACGTCCCACATAGGGGTCGGTGGCAATCTTGAAGGCCAGAGCCGATGTCGGCTCATCCTCGCTGGGTTTGCGATCTTCTTCTTCGCCTGTGTCGGGGTTCTCACCTACGATGTTCGGCGTGTCAAGCGGAGAGGGAAGGAAGGCACAGACATAGTCGAGCAATGTCTGCACGCCCTTGTTCTTGAACGACGAACCGCAGAGCATCGGTGTGCACTGCATGGCGAGTGTTCCCTTACGGATGGCGGCGATGAGTTCTTCCTCGGTGATGCTGTCGGGATCGTCGAAGAACTTCTCCATCAGGCTCTCGTCGAATTCGGCAGCGGCCTCGACCAGCTTGTCGCGCCACTCCTGTGCCTCATCGGCGAGGTCGGCGGGGATGTCAGTCACTTCAAACTCGGCTCCCTGTGTCTCGTCGTGCCAGATGACAGCCTTCATCTTGAGCAGGTCGACGATACCGCGGAAGGTCTCTTCCTGTCCGATAGGGATGACAAGTGAGACGGGGTTGGCTCCGAGCACGTCCTTCATCTGCTGAAGCACGTCATAATAGTTGGCACCCGAGCGGTCCATCTTGTTGACGTAACCGAGACGCGGCACGTTGTACTTGTCGGCCTGACGCCAGACGGTCTCACTTTGTGGCTGTACGCCACCTACAGCACAGTAGGTAGCCACAGCACCATCGAGCACGCGCAGCGAGCGCTCCACCTCGGCGGTGAAGTCGACATGCCCCGGAGTGTCGATGAGGTTGATTTTGAATTGTTTGTTATTGTAGTGCCAGTAACAAGTGGTGGCGGCAGAAGTGATGGTGATACCACGCTCTTGCTCCTGGGCCATCCAGTCCATTGTTGCTGCACCGTCGTGGACCTCGCCAATCTTGTGAGTCTTTCCCGTATAATAGAGGATACGCTCAGAAGTTGTTGTCTTACCGGCATCGATGTGGGCCATGATGCCGATATTGCGGGTCAGGTGTAAATCTTGCTTTGCCATTCTGTTTTTTGGGTGTTATCCTGTCTGCTGATTAGAATCTGAAGTGTGCGAATGCACGGTTGGCCTCGGCCATGCGGTGCATATCCTCCTTACGCTTGAAGGCGCCACCCTGGTTGTTGTAAGCATCCATAATCTCAGCAGCAAGGCGCTCTGCCATCGACTTTCCGCTACGCTTGCGTGCGAACTGAATCATGTTCTTCATCGACACGCTCTCCTTACGGTCGGGGCGGATTTCGGTAGGCACCTGGAATGTAGCACCGCCGATACGACGACTCTTTACCTCCACCTGCGGAGTGATGTTGTCGAGGGCCTGCTTCCAAATCTCCAGGGGAGTCTTCTCCTCCTTGGCCATCTTTTCCTTGACGATGTTGAGCGAGTTGTAGAAAATCTCATAAGAGATGGTTTTCTTACCGCTGTACATCAGATGATTGACAAACTTCGAGACCTTTTGGTCGTTGAAGACGGGATCGGGCAGGATCACGCGCTTCTTGGGTTTTGCTTTTCTCATTTCTTTTTTGAAAATTAAATTCTGCTTGGGGCTGTTTTTCTTGTTCTTCAACGCCCTCACCAGGGCATTTACTCAACCTTTTCTAACACTTCTCCAGCAAAACGGTTTGTTAATTGTTTTGATTTTTTGAGCAGCTGGCAGCTGAAACCCTCTCCGGCTTTAGCTACCAGCCGATTTGTCTGTAAGAATTACTTCTTTTGCTTCGGGCGCTTAGCTCCGTACTTCGAGCGGCGCTGGGTGCGGTTGGCCACACCAGCGGTATCGAGCGTACCGCGGACGATGTGATAACGTACACCGGGCAGGTCCTTAACACGACCGCCACGCACCAGCACGATGGAGTGCTCCTGCAGGTTGTGTCCCTCACCGGGGATGTAGGAGTTCACTTCCTTCTGGTTTGTCAAACGAACACGGGCAACTTTACGCATTGCCGAATTAGGCTTCTTCGGGGTTGTGGTGTACACACGTACACACACACCGCGACGCTGAGGACATGCATCCAAAGCGGGCGACTTGCTCTTGTCTGCAAGCACCTTTCTGCCTTTTCTAACTAACTGTGAAATAGTAGGCATTTTAATTTTACTTTTTTTAATTTATATATTTGATATTATTTATATTCGAATATGTGCACAATAATCCCGTCGGACTATTTCGGGCTGCAAAGGTACGAATATTTTATGAAACAACCTAAAAAGCGGGGTCGCAACGTGCCGATAATGGCCATAATTTAAATGTATATAAATTCTTTTAACTTTAATTTTTACTCCTATCACTTCAGATTACACATCTGGGGACATTCTTTTGCCACCGATATGAGCATCAGACAGATTAGCTCACACTGGAACCCAACCCTTTTTCCACTTTTTAAAATCATATGTAATATATATGCACGCGCGCTATGTCAGCCAGGAATCCGACTGAAATCTTTCTGAATGATTCAAGTTTCGTTTTCTAAGTATAACGCCCTCCTACACCTCACCAAAATGCCCGAAAAGCCTTTTCCACAGCGGGTTTCGCATGGTGAGGTGTTCACGAATCATCTCACCAGACACCTCACCAAGCACCTCACCAATAGGGTGATGGGTGTTGGATGATGGGTATTGATGGATGGTGGGGCCTTTGGTGAGGGGTATGGTGAGGTGATACAGAAACACCTCACCATCCGAAAGGCCGATAAACAGTGGGATTCAGAGCTATTTGGTGAGATGTTGACCTGTTTTCCGACAAAACATAACCAATGGATGTTGCACTATTCCCGGCGATAGTCGGTAATGGTGTCAAAGATACTCCCTGAGCAGGTCAGAGATTATCCCTGACGATGTCAGCAAACATCCCTGAGCAGGTCAGAGACCATCTCTGACAAAGTCAGCTGACACCTCTTTGGAACTGACAAAACTTGAGTGATTTTTTTTGACACAAAAGTCGACCCTCCGTTAATTAGCATTAACAAAGAATGTTTTTATGAGAAAAAATTTTGTATCTCCGAATTTATTGCTACCTTTGCACGGGAATTTATACAGAAAGCAAGAATACAAAGCTATTAAGAAGAATGAAACTGGATGTACTAACTGCCGTATCGCCTGTCGACGGGCGGTATAGAGGCAAAACAGAGCCGCTGGCAGACTATTTTTCAGAGTACGCCCTGATACGCTACCGCGTGAGGGTGGAGGTGGAATACTTCATTATGCTCTGCGAGATGCCACTGCCGCAACTGAAGGGAGTAGACAAAGGTATTTTCGATCGTCTGCGCCTCATCTACCGAGACTTCACCGAGGCTGACGCCCAGCGTGTGAAGGAAATAGAGAAAACTACCAACCACGACGTCAAGGCCGTGGAGTATTTCATCAAAGAAAAATTTGACGCTATCGGAGGTTTGGAAGCCTATAAGGAGTTTATCCACTTCGGCCTTACCTCGCAAGATATCAACAACACATCGGTGCCTCTGTCCATGAAGGAGGCGATTGCCGAAGTGTTCATCCCACAGGTGGAAGAGCTCATCGCACAGCTCGAGGCATACGCCAAGGAATGGAAGGACGTACCGATGCTCGCCAAGACGCACGGGCAGCCCGCCTCCCCCACCCTGTTGGGCAAGGAGGTGATGGTATTCGCCTATCGTCTGCGCAGACAGCTCAACTCGCTACGCAGAGAGGAAATAACGGCAAAGTTTGGCGGTGCCACTGGCAACTTTAATGCCCACCACGTGGCCTATCCGGAGATAGACTGGCGCGAAGTAGGCAACCGCTTCGTCAGCGAAAAGCTCGGACTTGTGCGCGAGGAGTGGACTACGCAGATCAGCAACTACGACCAGACAGCTGCCGTCTGCGATGCCCTTCGCCGCATTAACACCATCATCATCGACCTCGACCGCGACTTCTGGATGTATATCTCGATGGAGTATTTCAAGCAGAAGATCAAGGCCGGAGAGGTGGGAAGCAGCGCCATGCCCCACAAGGTGAACCCCATCGACTTCGAGAATTCGGAAGGCAACCTCGGCATGGCCAACGCACAGCTGCAGTTCCTGGCACAGAAGCTGCCCATCAGCCGCCTGCAACGCGACCTGACCGACTCTACCGTCCTGCGCAACATCGGCGTGCCGCTCGGCCATAGCATCATCGCCCTGCAGAGCACACTCAAAGGTTTGCGCAAGCTCATCCTCAACGAAGAAGCCCTGCACCGCGACCTTGAAGAGACATGGGCTGTCGTGGCTGAGGCCATACAGACCATCCTGCGACGCGAAGGCTACCCGCATCCCTACGAGGCGCTGAAGGCACTGACTCGCACCAACGAACGCATGACGGAAGAAACCATCCACCGCTTCGTGGAAACGCTGAACGTCAGCGAAAGTGTCAAGCAAGAGCTCAGGGCCATCACACCCTGGAACTATACAGGACTAACATTGAACATTGATAAATTGTAAATCAACCAAATAAATCGCAAATTAGTAAATCGTAAATTAGTAAAGTATCATGTCAGAAGATTTAGAAAAGAAGACTGAAGGTCAGTCTGAAGCACAGAACCCCACCGAGGGTGGCCGTGAGGGCTATCGCCCGGCATCCAGTTTTTCAGGAAACCGACCCGCGGGACGCACACCTCGCCCCCGCATCCACACATCACAGCGAGCCTACTCAACACGACCGATGACATCAGCCAACGAGGATGGTGAAGGAAACACCACGGAAGGCACATCGACACAGAGCTCGTATCGTCCACGCAACAGCTACGGACAGCAGGGAGGCTACCAGCCACGCAGCAGCTATCAGCCCCGGCAGCAGTATCGTCCGCGCAACAACTACAACAGCGACGGATACCAGCAGCGCGAAGGTGGATACCAGCAGCGCGAAGGCGGCTACCAGCCACGCAGCAACTATCAGCCACGACAGCAGGGAGGATACCGCCAGCGCTACGATGCCAACCAGGAAGGCGGCTACCAGCCTCGACAGCAATACCGCCCACGCTACGATAACGACCAGGAGGGTGGATACCAGCCGCGCAGCAACTACCAGCCTCGCCAGCAGGGAGGATACCAGAGCCGCGGAGGGTATGGACAGCCACGCCAACAGGGTGGATACAACCAGCGCGGAGGTTACAATCAGCGTGGAGGCTACAACCAGCGAGGCGGCTACGGACAGCAGCGCCAGCAGCGTGGTTTCAACCGTCCAGGCTACGATCCCAACAGCAAGTACAGCTTGAAAAAGCGCATAGAATATAAGGAGGAGAACATCGACCCGAACGAGCCCATCCGCCTGAACAAGTTCATGGCCAATGCCGGCATCTGCAGCCGCAGAGAGGCCGACGAGTTCATCACGGCAGGCGCCGTAACGGTCAACGGACAGGTGGTCACCGAACTGGGAACGAAGATCCTGCGTTCCGACGAGGTGATGTTCCACGACACGCCCGTCACGCTGGAGAAGAAAGTGTACGTCCTGCTGAACAAGCCCAAGGACTATGTCACCACCAGCGAAGACCCGCAACAGCGCAAGACGGTGATGGACCTGGTGAAGAACGTATGCCCCGAGCGCATCTACCCTGTAGGACGCCTCGACCGCAACACCACCGGTGTGCTGCTCCTCACCAACGACGGCGACTTGGCTTCGAAGCTGACGCACCCGAAGTTCCTGAAGAAGAAGGTCTACCACGTATATCTCGACAAGAATGTCACCGCACACGACATGCAGCAGATAGCTGAGGGCATCGAGCTCGACGATGGTGAGGTGCATGCCGATGCCATCGACTATGCTTCCGAGCAGGACAAGAGTCAGGTGGGCATCGAGATTCATAGCGGCAAGAACCGCATCGTACGCCGCATCTTCGAGGCACTGGGCTACCGCGTCATCCGCCTCGACCGCGTACAGTTTGCCGGCCTTACCAAGAAGAACCTGCGCCGCGGCGACTGGCGATTCCTCACCGAGAAGGAGGTTGACATGCTGCGCATGGGTGCTTTCGAATAATCGGTTCGCAGAAAAAACAACAATTTGAAAGACAATTAATTTGCAAGATATGAGAAGAACGAAAGTGATTGATGCTCTCAAGAGCACCGAATATGGAAAGGAGATAACGGTGATGGGCTGGGTGCGCACGCACCGCAGCAGCAAAGCCGTTGACTTCATCGCACTGAACGACGGATCGACCATCAAGAACATTCAGGTGGTGGTCGATGCCGGCACGGTGGATGAAGAGACGCTGAAGCAGATAACGACCGGTGCTTGCATCGGTGTGACAGGCACGCTCGTGGAGAGTCCCGCCCAGGGACAGGCCTCGGAGGTGAAATGCCAACAGATCACCATCTACGGTCTCTGCGGCAACGACTACCCGATGCAAAAGAAAGGACAGTCGTTCGAGGTGATGCGCAAGAATGCCCACATGCGCCTGCGCACCAACACCTTCGGTGCCGTCATGCGCATACGCCACAACATGGCAATGGCCATCCACACCTATTTCCACGAGCATGGATTCTTCTATTTCCACACACCGCTCATCACTGCCAGCGACTGCGAAGGAGCCGGCAACATGTTCCAGGTGACAACGAAAAACCTCTACGACCTGAAAAAAGACGAGCAGGGAAAGATTATCTACGACGACGACTTCTTCGGCGAGCAGACATCACTCACCGTGAGCGGACAGCTCGAAGGCGAACTCGGAGCAACGGCCCTGGGAGCCATCTACACGTTCGGACCCACCTTCCGCGCAGAGAACAGCAATACGCCTCGCCATCTGGCAGAGTTCTGGATGGTAGAGCCGGAGGTGGCCTTCCTCGACCAGGAAGACCTGATGGACCTTGAAGAAGACTTCATCAAGTATTGCGTACGCTGGGCACTCGACAACTGCAAGGACGACCTCGAATTCCTCAACAAGATGGTCGACAAGACGCTGATAGCACGTCTTGAGGGAGTTTTGAAGGAGACCTTCGTCAGATTGCCCTACACCGAGGGAATCAACATCCTGCAGCAGGCCATCAAGGACGGACGCAAGTTTGAGTTCCCCTGCAACTGGGGCGACGACCTCGCCAGCGAGCACGAGCGCTTCCTCGTGGAGGAACACTTCAAGAAGCCCGTCATCATGACCGACTATCCTCGTTCGTTCAAGTCGTTCTATATGAAGCAGAACACCCCGACGGAAGAAGGCAACGCCGACGGACCGTCGGTAGGCTACAAGGGTGCTGTGGCTCCTGGCCCGACGATGCAGGGCACCGACGTGCTCTTCCCGCAGATTGGCGAGATCATCGGCGGCTCCGTACGTGAAGAGAGCTACGACAAGCTCATGAGCGAGGTGAATCGACGCAAGATGGACCAGTCGCACCTCTGGTGGTACATCGACACACGACGCTGGGGCAGCTGCCCGCACGGCGGATTCGGACTGGGATTCGAACGCCTCATCCTCTTTGTCACGGGAATGCAGAACATCCGCGATGTCATCCCCTTCCCGCGTACTCCTAAGAATGCAGAATTTTAGTAATTAACAAAAAGTATTTCAAAGATTATGAAAAGAATTACATTCGCTTTGATTGTCAT
>Ga0310695_10003728_pt1 | contig 29344 bp, 31 predicted proteins | sample RumenRJG_04DNA_FD_203882 | JGI IMG/M metagenome (GOLD analysis project Ga0310695, IMG submission 203882) | Bovine rumen microbial communities from Lethbridge, Alberta, Canada - RJG_04 (v2) (version 2) | ecosystem: Host-associated > Mammals > Digestive system > Stomach > Rumen | place: Canada...
ACTTCGCAATGTCACCATCGACAATATCACATACGTCAGTGGCATGAAAGACTATGTCATGTTCTACCTTGACGGAGAGAGCAAGCCACTAATCACACACCTCACCATGAAAGCCGTGGAAGCGATGTTGCCTACGGACAGATTCCTGCGCGTACACCGTTCCTATATCATCGCCGTTGACAAAATCAAGAAAATTGATCGCAACGACTGCATCTACATCGGCGAGGAAATCATCCATGTGCCCGAAGGTTACCAACAGGCATTCCATACCTTCATCGAGACACGCTCGTTCTAATCATAACCCATACTTTGCATAAGCAAAAGGACTCAAATCGAGCAAAAATAAAGACTCCCCACTTGCAAAAGTAAGCGAGGAGTTTTTCTGTATTATATGGAGCCAGCATAGTCGCAAAGTACGAGGGCTGAAATTTCAGCCGACGTAAAGACGACAATCAGTCTCCGCACAACAACCTCTTTTCGAGGCTGTTATATAACTATTCACAGTGCGTGGCGTTATTAAAATCATGACCTATGTTCTACCCACAGCGTAACATTTGTATCACTTGTAACATATTTTTTTCACCCCCCCCCTTACAACCTGCATTTCCTCTTCTTCAATACCCAAAATTATATATAATTTTGAACATACGACAGATAACAAGAACGTAACTCATAGTGTGTGTGTAAAAAACATGATACATATGTTACAAGTGTTACGTTTTCCCTGTCATTCATAAGAATATTTTCTTCAACCCATTGACCATCAGGGCTTTCCTTAAAAACGCTAAAATCAGCATTTCTTCACACAAGATTTTGGTACTATGGGAATCTCTTAGTAACTTTGCACTCGGGAATTGGGTGATAGGTGTTGGCGGTTCGCACTCTAACCACTCCCCCTCTACCTCCGTTGTAATACCGTTATGAATCCGTTGTGAGTCCGTTCCATAAGCCCTATCCGGAAATGGCGAATGAAGGGAAGTTCATGGAATGCATAAGGAACTACTCAGCAAGAAGGACCACGCCAAGCTGCTTCATGCCGTCCATCATGATTTTGAGAGGCTTGGGGAACCGTACATGACGCACAAACTTAGTCTCCTCCACCGCTGGCATAGCGTCAAGTATCTCCTTACGGAAAATACCCTCACCACGATAGGGGTTGATAGTGAAATAGCCTACACCGAGAGAGGTGAGGTTCTGGAAGAAATGAGTACCCTGCGAAGGATCCACACGGTAGTTGTCAAGTCCGACCTCCACAATCAGCTTCGCAGCGCTGATATGAGGCCACTTCACAGGCACGCCAAGCCAGTAGTCGCTTGAGCCCCAGCGCCCCGGACCTGCAAGGATATAGTTCTCGCCACGATTCAGGAAACCACGGTTTATACGCTCGATATCATCAGCCACGTAAGGATTGTTTGAAGCTGTGAAGTTCTCGTCAGTCTTGACATAGACAACATCCACAACATCCTCCGTAACACCATGACCGAGTGAGCTTGAAGTGCGGATAAGACATTCCTCGTCAGTATATTTCGTGAGGTCCTCGTTGAGTTCCTGCTTAGAATCCACGATAGGACGAATCTGGAGCAGATAGAACTCCACCGTCTTGTCGCCATTGATATTAGCGGCAAACTCAATCTCAACAGGGCGACGCATAGCCTCTGAACCGAATTTCATAGACATCTGCATAAGCTCTGGGATAGGCGCAGCACCATTCTGGAGCACTCCAACGAAGGAAATCAGTTTTCTGCCCTCATCATACTGACCGTCACGAATGACGTTGTCATATGGGTCGAAGGTAGAGACAATATGCCGCATAGAGCCATCGTTATAGTCGGCTTCCTTCACTCTGACACGCTTGATGTTAAAGCCGTCATCCACCTTGAAATTCTCGTCGGCAGAACTCATGTCAAGGGCATAGAAAATGGTCTGTGTCTCTTTCAAGGCAATCTCCATTTCGCTCATCTGCAACACCTGACGCGGATGATAAGGGCATACGCGCAAAGTCCTGCCACCATCCACGATGTACTTACCCAAGCCCATAGCCAATGATGCTATGCCCTCTTCGGAAGTCTCATCGCCAATAGGGTAATAGTTGAGCGAGCGAAGAACGCCCGACATATTCGGATAGTAGAGTGTCTTGCCGTCACATTGGTGTGGCATACCCACCACCTCCTGAAGCACCACCGCCATTTTCTCTTGGTCGATGACATTGGAAGTGGCGGTCATATATGCCTTGGAATCCTTGTAATAGACAGAGGCATACACGCTCTTGATAGCCTTTGCGAGCATACTGAGCATCACCTCATGGTCCTCGATATAAGGTATCATATATGTGGAATAGACACCTGCAAACGGCTGATAGTGGCTATCCTCAAGAAGCGAAGATGAACGGATGGCTAACGGACGCTTGGTGGCACGTATGAACGTCTCACAGTCGCGACGCATATCATCTGGGAACTGAGCCTTCAAGAATGCCTCAAGAATCTCCTCATCAGAGGCATCGCTAAGCGCAATAGGATAAAGGTCGTTCTCTTCCATGAACCTGTCGAAGATGTCGGTACAAAGCACCACGGTCATCGGAATTGACACCTTAACACCTTCAAACTTGTCGAACTCCACTTTGCTCTTTATCACGTTGTCAAGAAAAGCGAGACCACGCCCTTTTCCTCCGAGAGAGCCTTCGCCTATACGGGCAAAGTGGCTATATGAGTCGAACTTCAACCTATCGAATACTGCCACCGTACCAATATTCTTCATGTGACGATACTGCACAATTGCATCGAAAATAATCTGACGATGAGCATCCACATCCTGCAACTTATGCCACGTGATATGCTTTAGGAAAGCAGAAACCGGGAATATGGCACGCGCAGAGAGCCAGCGAGATACATGATTTCGTGAAACGTGATAGAGCATAGATTCACGAGGGATGCTGAACACATGATCCTGCAATTCCTTCAACGAGCGCACACGCTGGACAACCTCAAGCGTCTTCGGGTCACGGAAAAGGAAATCACCGAATCCCATGTGCTCCTCCATTGCCTTACGCAAATCCACGCTTATCTTCTTCGAGTTCTTGTCGATGAACATATAGCCTTTCTCCCTTGAAATAGCCTCATTCTCAGGCTCTGCACTCTCCATAATAAGAGGTACATATTCGTCCTGACTGCGGATATAGTCGAGCAACTTAAATCCGGCATCTGCCACCTTCTCACTCTCACCATTAAGCTGCGTATAGCCGGTGATAGGGAAACGGCAGTCGGAAATCACGCCAAGCATATTATCCTTATACTTGTCGTAGATCTTCACCGCCTCGGTATAGTTTCGTGCCAGAACCACCTTTGGTCTGCCTCGCATACGAAGGGCAGCCGCATGAGGGTTAAGTGCCTCTGTGGCAAAGCGCTGACTCTGCACAAGGATGAAGTTATAGAGGTGTGGCAAGATCGATGAATAGAAACGAATGCTATCCTCCACAAAGAGAATCACCTGAACGCCCTCGTTCACATCGTGCTCAAGGTTCATGCTGTCCTCTATTATCTTGATGATAGAGAGGATGAGGTTGGTGTTGCCAAGCCAGCAGAACACGAAATCGAACATCGACAGATCCTCGTTCTGCATCCTTCGGGTGATACCGTGACTGAATGGCGTGAGTACCACGCAAGGCAGATGAGGGAAGTCGGCTTTTACCGCGCGAGCCACGTCAAAGGCACCATTATCCAAGTTACCTGGCATACAGATTACGAGGTTCACATCAACGGAAGTAAGCACGGCACGAGCCTCCTCCGTAGTGCTCACCTGAGTAAACGTAGGAGGGTAGCGAAGACCTAGTTCTGTATATTCATTGAATAGTTTCTCATCTATACGACCATCATCTTCGAGCATGAAAGCATCGTATGGATTAGCGATGATGAGCACCCTGTAGATGCGCTTGTTCATCAGATTGAGAAACGTGACGTCACGTAGTGGAGTTGAATTCATATTAAGACCCCCTATCCCCTCAAGGGGGAATTCTTTATAGTATTTTCCGCAGAGGGCATTGCGGGGATAATCGTTTCTTTACAACAACCAAATCAAGCGAACTCGGAAGTCCCCCTTTAAGGGGGATTTAGAGGGTCTAAAAGAAAAGATTCCCCCGTTTTTCAAGGAGGAATCTTCTTTTTGCATTTTCCTTGAGATTATTGGTTGTTTACGTTTGCTGAGTGCAAAGGTAACAAAAAATAATCAAAATGCGATATGTTTTACAATTTTTTTGTTTATAGCTTACTTCTGAGCCTTCGTTTTGCTTGTTGCAACCTCAAGCGTCAAGGCATCGCCCTGCACCCTTCCATTGAGTGACACGGTAATCTCGAAAGTTGCCTTGCCGTCCTTCAGACTTCCGTCAGCAACGACCATAGCTGTGTAGCGGAGAGTCTGCCCAGGAAGGATATTCTCGATATGGGCGGAAGGAGAGATGAGGATATGACTATTGCCAGTACGCTCCACGACTGAAGGGATAAGGTCATACTGCATCTGCGATGTCGTATTCTTTATCTCAAACGAGATCTTACCTACCTCTGAACGTTGTAGTATGTTATCGCCATTGGCATCTGTGAAGCGCACGTTCTTCAGTTCAAAGACTGTGGAACTGGATTCTGCCACGCTTGATTCAAGTTCTATGCGGTCATCTCCCGAATTTGTTGCGTCAAAACCGCTATCATAGTCACTATCATCCCTGCGATTGATACCACGCTGATGCCTACGCTCACGTATCTTCTCATATCGCTCCATGCGTCGCTCCTCCTCGTCTGCACCATTCTGAGCACCGATCACAGCACCAGTAGCCATACCCACGACAGTACCTACGTCATGACCGTAATGACCACCTATGATACCACCAATGGCAGAACCGAACCAGCCGCCAAGCATAGCACCATTGAAAGCTCCTTCTCCTGCCGTTGATCCGCAAGAGCTCAGTAGCAACACGCTAAAAGCACCTATAATAATTGACTTTTTCATAATACTTGACAATTACATACCTTTTATGATTTCTGGGGACAAAAGTACAAATTCTGCTCAAAACAAATGGGATTTAATCCCGAAATCCGTGTAGGGATTTCCCTAAAGTTACCAAATTTGGTATACTTTAAGGGGGGGACCTACTTCAGCCTTGCCACGCCACCATTCTTCTTGAATTGCAGCACACATTTCTGCAAACAATGGTTCACGTGGTCGAAGACATAGGCTGGATCAAAGGCACGACCTGCTATGCGGGTCTCGAAATGCAGATGCTCGGTAGTGGCACGACCAGTACGGCCAGTAGTGCCGATCACATCGCCAGCCTTAACCTTATCACCCACGTTCACGAAGTTCTTGCTGTTATGCGAATAGCGGGTCTCAAGTCCGTTGGGATGACGTACCGTTATACATTTTCCATAACCAGCAAAGACTCCCGACTGCACCACAAGACCATCAAAAGCAGCATACACATTCATATTAGGCGCATTCTTAATATCCACACCCGAATGATGACGTCTGCCACCATATCCGCTTATAACGTGCGAGTCTTCAAGGGGATAGTGCCAGGAGCGAACGTCATTGAGGTCAAGACGATAGACAGCCTTATCCCCGAAAGGATTGTTTGTGTCCATGCTCATCTCCTCCTGTTTCTTGCGCTCCTTGCGAGTGGTAGAGACATCTATGCCCTTGCCAACCCTTTTGAACGTAACAATCTGACGATGAAGTGCATGGGCATCCACATCAAGAATTGTCTCTGGATTTATCCTTCTGCCATTAACCATAATGGCGAACAATAGGCTAGGGCGGTTGCTCTCACCTCCCACTATTGCAATTGTCTGACCTGCCGTTACGTGCTGCCCTACCTTTACGAGGTTCTGGGCATTACGTCCGTATATAGTCTCCAGACCATTATCATGACGGATGACAATCACGTTTCCAAGATGTGCGGTGTGGCGTGAAAGACGAACCACACCACCGAACATAGCCTTTACGGCATCGCCCTTGGTTGTCTCTATAAGAATGTCAGAAGGAGTCACATCTGCAATCTTTCCCACAGGGAGAGGGAAAGAATATTCGTTCTTTGCCAGTTGGGCGAAATCCACCTGAAAGGCATCAGAATGAGAGAAAAGTCCCGGTGTCTCAACGCTTATCTGCTGTTGCTCAGTAGGCGAGAAATCGTCCTTCGCAGTAGTAGTCGTGCACAGCATCAAGATACCGGCAAATATTGTTGTTTTTAATATTCGATTTAGGCTCATGACTGCAAAGATACGAAAAAAAGTCGGAAATACAAAATGATTATGGAACATTAACGCTATTCCGAAGATATAAAAACAAAAGTTAATGCGACAATAATATCGCATTAACTCCTATTTCCAAGCGGCAAATACCGTTATTGATTTAACATGAATTCGACGAAAATAAGCGCCGAAGGTGCGACACCTAAAAGGGCAGTCCGTAAGGGCTGTTATATAGACGTTTTTTAAGGGAATGAGGTCTGAAGGACCGACACCTATTGTATTTATTAGATGTCGCACCTACGGCGCTCTGCAAATCACACATCTACACAACAGCCCTTACGGACTGCCCTTTTAGGTGTCGCTCTTTCAGAGCTTTTTCGCGAAAAATTCCGAGGCGCAATCCTTTCCGTGATTACTATTCGTCTTCTTCCTCGAAGTCTATTCCCCCAACGGAACGAGCCCCCATCCAGTCACCATATTGAGGTGCATCTGGCTTTTTCTCTGGACTTCCCGCCATCAACACCGTCTTATGCTTTAATTCTATTGCCCTAAATGCTGGGCTATCGTATATCATTACGTTTAGGATACACGAATGCAAAATTAACTAAAATTTCCGATTCGCCCAAAGGGTTGCGCAAAAAAACAATTCTTGCTTTATTTTTCTTAGTTTTTCTCTGTTCCTTCCCCACAATTCATGTTTTTCATGCTTTTTTCCTATCGAAATCGCCTGTTTTTCATTTCTCCTTTCCTCCTCTCTTCCTCCGGTGCTGCTCTTCTCTTCCTCTTCTTTTACTCTTCTTCACCTTCGCTCTTTCTTCGCTATTCCACCGAGGTTACTCCATCATTACTCCATCGTTAGTCCATCGTTTCGATGGAGTAACGATGGACTAACGATGGAGTAACCTATGACTCAGAACAGAGAAACGAGGGGTGGGATTAGCAATTAACAATGAATAATTAACAATAAACATGCCTGGCGGAGTATTATCTGAGCGATTAATTCCTGATAAATGACAATTTGCATTTACGAGATAGGGCGGGCTATGAGCTTTTGCCCTTGCAGGGCGCAATCTCGTAATAGGGGATAATTAAAAGGTCATGAAAATTTGGTTGTTCCGATAATTCTTTGTACCTTTGCACTCATCAATGTTCCTTGTTAAAAAACATCATCAGTAATGGAAATAAAGGATTTTGCCATAAAATGCTTCAAGGACGAGGCTCAAGCCATACTGAACCTCATTCCGCTGCTTGACGATAACTTTCAGAAGGCGGTGGAGATGATCTACAACTGTAAGGGAAAGCTCATCGTCACAGGCGTTGGCAAGAGCGGCCATGTGGGAGAAAAGATTGCCTCCACGCTTGCCTCTCTTGGCACTCCGTCGTTCTTCCTGAATCCGCTGGATGCCTATCACGGCGACCTCGGAATGATAGACGAGAAGGATGTGGTGATGGCAATTTCATATTCCGGCCTTACGGATGAGCTTCTTCGTTTCATACCACTATTGATAGAACGTAAGGTGCCAATAATTGGTGTTACGGGAAATCCGGACTCGCTTCTTGCACAGTATTCTATCTGCCACCTGAACATTGCCGTTGACCATGAGGCAGACCCTCTGAACCTTGCCCCTACTTCTTCAACGACAACGACGATGGTGATGGGCGATGCCCTGGCTTGTGCCCTTGTTCACATGCGCAATTTCAAGCCAAACGACTTTGCCTTGTTCCATCCGGGCGGTTCACTTGGCAAGCGACTGCTCACTACTGCCGAGGACGTGATGTTCAAGGACAATCTGCCTGTCATTCCTGCTGATATGCGACTTGGTGAGGCTATCATTGAGGTTAGCCGAGGAAAACTGGGAATGGGAGTATCGCTCGACGAGGAAGATCGTATCATAGGTCTTATAACCGATGGTGACCTGAGACGCGCCACAGAGCGTTGGCAGGAGCAGTTCTTCAACCATAAGGTTAGCGACATAATGACCAAGTCGCCAAAGATTGTGTTGCCGACGACAAAGATTACCGCCATTCAGGCAGTAATGCAGAAATACAAGGTGCACAGCGTACTTGTGGCTGACAAGCAGAAGCATCTGCTCGGAATCGTGGATCATTATGGATGTATGCTTTGATAGCTAAGGAGTAATAAGGAATTCGACAAAAATGAGCGCCGAAGGTGCGACACCTAAAAGGGCAGTCCGTTAGGGCTGTTATCTTATGGATATTATGGTAATCTGAGGTCTGTAGGACCGACACCTATTGTATTTTGTTAGATGTCGCACCTACGGCGCTCACTATAAAAAAACATCATAATAACAGCCCTTGCGGACTGCCCTTTTAGGTGTCGCTCTTTCAGAGCTCTTGCGAAAAGTTGTAAATATGTCATATTCAGAAAGCGAATTAGAACAATTACATAAGGTCCTATACGAAATATTAGGAGAGATAGTCAGGGTATGTGATATACTTAATATCCCATACTTCATTCAGGGAGGTACCGCTATTGGTGCTTTCTTTGAAAATGCCATTCTGCCTTGGGATGATGACATTGACGTTGGAATGACACGCGAGAACTATGAGCGTTTCCTGAATGAGGCTCCGGCTGTGTTGAAGAAGGACTATTTCCTTCAATGGGTTGGTAGTGACCCTCATACTCCTTTCTATTTCGCAAAGCTGAGAAAGAATGGGACGAAGTTTGTAGAGGAGATTTCTGAAGGACTCGACATGCACCAGGGAATCTATGTTGATATCTTCCCGTTTGATAAGGTGCCTGACAATCAGACTCTTCAGAAGATACAGCGTTCTGTGGCAATGAATCTAAACCTGTGTTTCGTAGGAAAGGAAAAATGGCTGTGGCCTCACTTTGGCAAGCCAGCCGTCAAGGACGTGTATCAATGGAACTGGTTCTATTGCCTGATACTGAAGATATTCTTCACTATGTTCTCAAAGCGCACCATATACAATATGTTCTGCTTTGTGGAGAAACTCTTTGACAAGAAGAACTGCGAGTTCTATAATATCCTGATAATGAAGAAAGACCACATTGCGGTGTCTGCCATAGAGAATCTGGAGAAACGTCCGTTTGGTCCGCTTACAGTAACGGCTCCTTCTGATCTTGAAACGTATCTTCGTCGGCATTATCGTAATCTCAGGCGCTATATTCCAAAGGAAGAGCAGGTCAATCATAAGCCTATAGAGCTGGATTTCGGAGAGTAATAATTGCCAAGCATGGCAAATCTATACATAAGAAAAAGGTCAAGTCCTGCATCTCGCCGGATCTTGACCTTTTCTTATTATCCGAATAAATACAACCCTAAATTTACCTTAGCTTAATACCGTCATCTTGATATCCCCTAAATCAAATCAAAAAGTTTTTTACCCCTTTAACATAATTATTACACTTATTTCCGAGAGCAAAGGTATGAAGATTTTTCATATTGTGCAAGTTTTTTTGTTTCAAAAAGTTTGCGATTTATACCATGCAATAGTTTTTACGGATGCGCAATAACGCAATGCGGCGTTGCGATATAGTGCAGATTATGTTGCATATTTGCAAATGTGCTCGTACACAATGTGTTAAGAAACACAAGAGTCGTATCTCCTGACATTATGCTTTATTTGAAAAAAACGGAAGAAAATTTGTTTTTTTCGGGATTTATGTGTATTTTTGCAAACAGAAATTACATTATTTCTCTATTTGGGATGAATGAATCCTGTGCCTAAACTCGTTTGTATATGAAAAATGTTTTGACTATAATAGTGTTTCTCGTTTCATGGGCTTCGGCTTATGGACAGGTGGATTATGAGGCTATTGACCTGAGAATAAACAACAGCTATCAGTATGTCTCTACATTCAGTTCGCCTGCCAAAAAGAAATACACAAATGCCATGAGGTGGCTCGGATTGTCAGTTGACAATTTCAATAAATCAATCATAACGGAGGATGCACAGGCTTTCAGCGTTGTGTTTAAGCCTGAGATACTGTATGATCAGACAGATGCCAAGAGCGACTATCTGGTGGCAAGCATCAGCGTGGATTGTCGTGATGAGAAGTTCAGGGTGAAGCTGACGGAGATAAACAGAAAGACCGTTACTAAGACCTGTAACTATCTTACTTCTCCTAATAAGATATACAAGACTCGCAACTATAATGCAGAGACGGAACTCAAGCAGTTTGACCAGTATAAGGAACTATCTTCAAGGACTGACCTTACGAGTGATGAGGAAAGAGTATTGAAGGACTTGAAACGCTATGCCAAGCTCACAAAAGAGGAAATCATAGCAAAGGAGATGAAGCCTTATATTGACTTGCAGAAGGCCATAGCCAAGCTGATTGAGGGCATAGAAAAAGCGATAAAAGAACAATAACGGAGAATGATCCCTTTCCTGCCTTACAGGAAGGGGATTGTTGTTATTTTCACGTTTATGCTCCTCTTTTTCTGTTTTGCAAGGGAAATATACGGATATTGTCTTAAAATAGTTAAAAATATTTTGAGATACAAGGAAAATTTTGTATCTTTGCGGTAACTAATCCTTTTAACCAACACAATAAAACACGTCAACATTTATGGAAAAGAATATCAACCAAATCCTTATGCTGGTCATGGCGTTGTTTATGCCATTGATGAGTTTCGCACATGATGTGGAAATTGATGAGATCTTCTACAACCTTGACAATGACAAGAAAGAAGCATCGGTTACATATAAGGGATGCAGTCCTGAGAATGAGGACTACACCAGGAATGTTGTGGTTCCTTCAAGCATAGTATATAAGGGTACGACATATAGTGTGACAAGCATTGGTGATGATGCGTTTAATAGCTGCATCAGACTAAGGGTTGTCTGCCTTCCAAGTACGGTGACATCTATTGGCGAAAGGGCATTTGCAAAGTGTAATGCTCTTACATCGTTCAAGGTTCCATGCTCTGTGACAAGTATTGGCAAGAAGGCTTTCTATCTGTGTACTGACATCAGCACAATAACAATACCTAACTCTGTGCAGAGTATCGGTAGTCATGCTTTCTTCGGATGTTCAAGCCTTCAGTCTGTTACTATCCCTCGTGCGGTAACATGTATTGCCGACAGTACTTTCTCTTATTGTTCAAAGCTGTCATCAGTCTTGATGCCTTGTACAGTTACAAGTATTGGTCGTGGTGCATTCCTCCGTTGTACAAGCCTTACATCATTCAAGTTCCCTACCTCGCTTACGAGTATCGGTGAGGGCGCTTTTGCCAAGTGCACAGGTCTCACATCAGTTATTATTCCAAACTGCGTGAAGATTATTGGCGATAAGGCATTCGCAGGTTGTTTCGGCTTTGATTCTGTTACTATCCCACGTTCAGTTACAAGAATAGGCAAAAAGGTGTTTGCTGATTGCCGTAATCTAAAGACTGTAACGAATCTCTCAAGGGTACCTCAGAAGATCTCTGTCAATACCTTTGCAAAATACTGCACATTGCGCGTGGCAAAGGGTAGTAAGGCTGCATACGAGAATGCTGAATGCTGGAGAGATTTCTGGATTGTGGAGGATGTGATGTAAAAAAGACGTGAATAATGAAATAGAAAAACGTGAGTTCCAGGAACCCACGTTTTTTTATGTCTTGTTGGCTTTTATTACAAGTCGCATTTATAACCTATGGTTAGCATTATTACGCTGTTGCGGATGCTACCTGGGGTACGCCATCCATTTGAGAACATATCCTCTTCGTTTATCTTTGTCAATCCGAGGTGATAGCGTGCCTCTACGAACCATAGGTCTCCGTCAGAGTCTTTGTAGAAATTCCAGTTGAGCGCCAAGGGAGCGGATAGGCTTACACTCTTAAATTGATCTCTATAGCTGAGTCCGTCCATTCTTGCACTTAGCATAAAGTCGGGCTGTATGCCGGCTTTTAGCGTAATGGGACCTGTCCTGAAGTTCATCAGCAATGGTATGCTTAGCACATCCATATGCATATTCTTTTTGAGAACCGTGTTTCGCACGCTCTGATAGGCATTGGTAACTCCTATGCTTGGAGCAAACCAGTCAGTCACATTATAGCCGATGTCACCATTAACTACTATTCCGAATTTACTCTTGTTGTCTTCAATGTCACCAACAAAGTTTGATAGTCCTACGCCTATCGAGCCTGATGAAAACCACTCGCCTTGCTTTGTCTGGGCAGAGACGGTTGTAATGCCGCTTAATGTAAGGATGGCGGTAAGCATCCATAGTCTTACTTTTTTCATATCTATAGTGTTTGTTTTTGTTACCAGTTATCATCGCCCACAGTTCCATTCTTCACCGCATCTTCAATCTTGTCGAGCACGGCATTTGAATAGGCATGAGTCATGACGAATGCCTTGGAGCTGGTACGTTTCTTTGAATCTTTTTCAACGAAAGGATAGTGACTGCCTATTTCCCATTGCTCGTCGTATAGGTTGGCATTGGTCTTGTCGTCCTTCTTGCGCTTTGAGTCGCCAAATGTTTTCCTGTCCATCTCCACAGGACTCAGCCATCCTCCGCTGATGTCTGCAAGTACATCGTAAGTCTGAACGGTATAGGTTACTCGGACACGCTCATCCTTTATGTCAATACGGATTACAGGGGTGATGCTAACCGAGTATCTGTTTATGGTACCTATATGCTCAGCAATGTTATTGATAGTAGATGTTATGATGATGCATCCGCTCTCCTTGTCGTTGAGCGTAATAGCCTGCTTGTCCTTGAATGTGGCAGTAGCCCAGTAGTTCAAGGCTATGTAGAGCTGGTCTTTCTTCTTGCCAGGAGCCTCTATGATCTGCTGATAGGTTATCGACTCGTTCTTGTCGAGCACTACGCTTGCTGAGAGGTTCTTGGCTGCATCAACCCATTTGTCTCCATATCTCTTCTTGGCATATTTCTCCAGATCAGCCGGTTTTATCACCTGAGACTGAGCTGTCATAGCGCCGCAAAATGTCAGGATGGCGACGAGCATCCATAAATAGCATTTTCTCATATTCGTATTGTTCTTTATTAAACTTCCGGTCATGTACCCTATACAACACGTTATTTATTGAGAGGTATATTGGAAAAAACATACCTCTCAAGAGAATACTCAGTAAGGTCGTTACTCTCCATTGCGATATTATCTTCCTCTTGATGATGTAATCATCTATGTTGGATAGAAAATATCATAGCAAACACGAATCTTGCTAAGTACCTCATCGGTAGTCTTAGTAACTCGCGTATTGCGGCTCTGCAAAAATCTAATATTGCGACGAGCTTTTTTATATGATTTTTCATGAACGTATGCTTCCATTGCTCGTAACAATTTGGTTTTAATATTTGGTGTAATGAAAATAAGTGTTGTAACTATTTACATTCGTATGCAAAAATACTCATTTTTTTTCATTTCTCCAAATTTTTATGCGATTTTTTCTGAAAAAACTTTTAGTGTGACATAGACAATTCTAAATAGCATAAAAGGTTAGGAGCTAAAACTTTAAGTTTTTTCAGGAGAAGGGAAACATGTAATTCTTTCTTGCAATCGTTGAATCTTTGTGTTGCTTGGCTGGATGTTCCGCTATGGCTTGTATTATTCCGTGTATTGCCTGCATCTTTTCGCGTTTTTAGATGAAAATATAAGCATTTCTTTGTTCGTGTCTGAAAAATAAGTTATCTTTGCAACAAAATAAAAACTTCAACTTTCGCAAAGCTCAAGTTGCAGGTTTTAGGTTTAAGGTTTTCTGGTCGGAATGCTTATAGACGATGATGACCTAATAACCTCAAAACCTTATAACCGATAAAGTGGAGTTTACGAAACTTTATTAACTACTAATCAAAAAACAAAAATTTATGGTCAGGAATATTGTTGCACTATCAATAATGCTGTTTGCAGGATTGATGCCAGTAAATGCCCAATCGTATAAGGTGCCTGTATCTGAGGCTGACGAGCCTATGATGAAAGGCTCTTTTGAACCTACCTGGGAATCTCTTCGCACTTACGAGGTTCCGGAATGGTTTCGTGATGCTAAGTTTGGTATCTGGGCGCATTGGGGACCTCAATGTGTGGAAGGCTCTGGCGACTGGATGGCTCGTGAGCTATACATGGAAGGCGGTTGGAAGTATAGGTATCATCGGGAAAAGTATGGGCATCCGTCGGAGTTCGGCTTTAAGGATGTGCTTCCGCTCTTCAAGGCAGAGAACTGGAATCCTGAGCAGTTGGTTAAGTTCTATGCCGAGGAATGTGGTGCTCAGTATTTCTTTGCATTAGGCAATCATCATGACAATTTTGATCTCTGGGACAGTCGCTATCAGGAGTGGAACTCCAAAGCCATAGGCCCTCATAAGGATTTGCTTGAAGGCTGGGCAAAGGCAGCAAAGAAGGCTGGTCTTCCTTTCGGAATCTCATTCCATGCAGATCATGCCTGGACGTGGTATGAGCCAAGCCGTCGCTTTGACCTCAAAGGCGAGAAGAGAGGCGTGAAATATGATGGTTGGCTTACGAAGGAGGACGGATATAAGCCTAATGCCGATGGTACGGATAAGTGGTGGAAAGGTCTTGATCCTCAGAAACTCTATGCCCAGGATCATGATTTCTCGGATAGGACCTGGGATAATGGAGCTATCCATAGCCAATGGGGCTGGGAGAATGGAGCATGTATCCCGACAAAGGATTATGTGACGAATTTCTATAACCGCACTCTTGATGCCATTAACAGATATGATCCTTCGCTCATCTATTTTGACGTTACCGTTCTGCCTTTCTATCCTGTTAGTGATGCCGGAATGAAAATAGCAGCTCACATGTATAACAAAGGTAAGGGTGCAAATGGCAAGACTGATAGGGTGGTGTTCGGAAAGATACTGACCGACGAGATGAAGGAGGCTCTTGTATGGGATGTGGAACGAGGTGCACCAAACAAGATAATGGAGCGTCCTTGGCAATGCTGCAACTGCATAGGCGACTGGCATTATAACACGGATGTATATGAAAAGGGCAGATACAAGAATGCAGCTACTATTGCCAAGCTTCTTGTTGATATTGTCTCAAAGAATGGTAATATGCTGCTCAGCGTTCCACTTCGTGCGGACGGTACTCCTGATGAGAAGGAACTTGCCATAATGAAGGAGTTCGGAGCATGGATGAAGATCAATAAGGAGAGTATCGTCAAGACTCGCCCGTGGAAGATTTTCGGAGAAGGTCCTATTGCCAATGCAGATATCAAGATCAATGCACAGGGCTTCAATGACGGACAATACACAAAGGCAGGCTCAGAGGAGATACGCTTCACTCAGTCAAAGGACGGAAATGTTGTGTATGTCACAGCCCTTGCATGGCCTAAAGATCAATGTGTCAAGGTTCGTGCCTTGTCAGAAGGAAATGCTCTGTGTCCGCAGAATATTAAGAAGATAGAACTTCTTGGCTATGGCAAGGTGAAGTACGAGCGTACTGCCGATGCCCTTACCGTTTCATTGCCAACTCCTATCAATAACATCATGCCTGTTATTAAGGTTACGTTGAAGTGATAGTCGCCTTTTTCGTGGTATTTTGTTTTTTTCTCATCGAAACAGATAGAAATCTCGAAAACTTTATGTATATTTGCACCCAAAAGTAAAGGAAGTTATGAGTCCAGTATTTAGACGCGAAAGCGAATATACGTTCAAAATATACTCCAATGAGGAGGAGCGAATGCACATTCATGTCATCTGTGGTGGCAGGGAGGCTAAGTTCTGGCTTGAACCAGAGGTCGAACTGGCAAAGAATACTGGCATTCCTGAACATAAACTGAGTGAAATTAAGAAAATCGTAAAGAAAAATGCAGATCGTTTCAAACAACAATTCCGTGAACACATCGGCAAGCGTATTGATGATTAATGCACAGGGTATCATGCTCTCTGTGCAGGGATGTGATTACTTCCTGTCATACAATCGCGTTCCGTGGATGCAGAACGCTCCTATCCGTAGTGTGTTGAATGTGCAGATGTCTGGTTCTGAGGCTATTGAATGGCCTGACCTTGATGTGGATCTCGAAATAGATAGTCTTCGTCATCCTGAACGCTATCCGCTCGTAATCAAGCGGAATGCGTTGGATTATGTCGGGAATTAAATGTAATTTTGCGTTTTAGGGAGCAACGTCCTGCTACTATTAATGCGACATTAATGTGAAATTCGTGGTAATTGATGTTTCCTCACGTAGTGAGAACATATAATGCCCGTCAATCTCACATTAATGTCGCATTAATTTTTCCTTTCTACCCGCATTGTTTCCTCGTGAAAACTATGCTCTTCCTTGTATGTTACTCCATCACATGTCCATCGTTACTCCATCGTTAGTCCATCGAATCGATGGAGTAACGATGGACTAACGATGGAGTAACGATGGAGTAACCTCGGTGAAACAACGAAGAAATGACGGAAAAATAGCCTATGTAGGAGGGTAGGGGAAGAAACCTGAAACCTGGTATTTCCTGCCTGAATGATATTTTTAATGTAAATATTTGGAGAAATCACAATAATTGATTACTTTTGCACACAGGATTATATAAACAACATTATTAACCACTTAAACTCAATAATATAAGAAACAGATAAACTCAGAAAATCATTCAGACGAACGGTAACGTTCCCCTATGCTGACAGAAGTCTAAGGCTTGTTTAGCAAACAGTTAACTTAATCTTTTAACTTGGGGTTGGCAACTACCGATTCTCTCGAAATATCATAATATAACATAGAGCTTTTGCTCTTGTTCTCTTAGTTCAAAATTCGCCAAATTTAGACATGGGTGAGAACAAATATGCGAATAAAGTTCCATGTCCGATAAGGACGTGGACTTTGCCGTATTGCTTGTCTACACATGGAGGTGTTTGGCGATACCTGAACTAAGGACGAGACTAATCGGAAAGTCTGCGCTCCTTTTTTTTATGCACTCTCATGAGAAAACTCTTATTTTCATTAGGTTTGTTGCTTGGTGTCGGAGTCTCGCAAGCATCAGAGTTGCCGAATGATGCCATTTATGTCTGGACATCACCCACAACCTACGACTGCTACCTGATTAGTGGAACTCCCACAATCACTTACGATGATAACAATTTGGTTATTGAAGTAAATGGTGTAGAAGCAAAGCGAATAGACCTTTCAACCGTAGAAAACGTAGAAGTTACTTACGGGATTAAATATCCGTTAGTAACGCTTAACTCCAAAGGCTATGCCACCCTTTCTTTCAAGGCTGATATGCAACTGTCAAGCAACTGCATGAAGGCTTATACCGCAAAGGTTGAGGGCGACAAAATCATTTGTACGGAGATAGCTGATGGCATAATCCCTGCTGGTAATGGCGTTATTCTCTACGGAACTCCTTCTACATCAGCTCAGTTGATTGCATCATCTACCTCAACAACCTTATCAAACAACGACCTTCTTGCAACCACAAAGGCTGGTGGCTCTCTTGTCGATGTACCAACAAGTGGCTATAACTATGTGCTGAATGGTGATAAGTTCCTGCAATACACAGGTACCTCTTTTGTAGCCGATAAGGCTTTCTTTAACCTAAACTATAAGCCAACAGCAAGTAACGGAGCAAAGTTTGATATTGTGTTTGGTGAAGATGATATAACCACAGGAATTGAAGAAACTGTAAGTGAAACAAACTCTGTTTACTATGACCTGCAAGGCAGAAAGGTCGAGCATCCGACTACTGGCATATACATAGTGAACGGAAAGAAAACCGTAATCAAGTAACAGAATATGAACAAGAAGAAATACATGAAGCCACTTCTTGAAATAGAAGAAATGAAACTACGATCCTTAGTTGCTTTGAGTTTCGATGAAGGTACAACCAATAAGATGGAGAGCAAATCCATTTACTTTGATTACGAAGAGAATCAAGATGATAATGAATAAAACAGATAATAAAATGAAAAGATTTTACTTTACTATAGTTGCACTCTTGGCAACTCTTGTTGCAAGTGCACAAACCATTAAGGTTTACGAATATGATGATAACGGAAACCTTAATGTTATACCAACGTTTGTCTCTGGAAAGAAAGCAAAGGTTGTATTTACTGACGAGAAAGAACATGAGTATGTTGATCTTGGGCTTCCAAGTGGTACTCTTTGGGCAACTTGTAATGTAGGTGCAAATTTGCCAGAGGAATATGGTCTATATTTTGCTTGGGGAGAGACAACCGGATATACAGGTGACGTCTCTGATGGTCATGAGTTCAAATGGGAGAACTATAAATGGTGTGAAGGGACTGCATGGTCAATGACCAAGTATTGCATAGACAGTAGTTTGGGTACAATTGATTATAAAACAGAACTTGATCCAGAGGATGATGCAGCTACTGTCAACTGGGGACCAGACTGGTGTATGCCTACTAATGAGCAGCAGGAGGAACTTATAAATCCTTCCTATACAGATACCGAGTGGACGACACTTAATGGTGTTGCTGGTTGTAAAATAACCAGTAAGAAAAATGGCAATTCCATTTTTCTTACTCCATCTGGCTATCGCGACTATAGTTCGTTCTACGTTGCTGGTTCTTATGGTACCTATTGGTCTCGTTCACTTAATCCGAATTTCTCATACATGGGCTTGCCACTCAATTTTGGTGAGGGAAATATCAGTGCCTATAACAATTGCGCTCGCTATTGCGGGCAGAGTGTTCGCCCAGTTCGTGCCAAGAAATAACATAATCATAGAAAATGCAATTTAACCCAAGATAAGATTCTTATTTGGGATAGGAGGGTATCTCGTAATGGGATGCCCTCCTTGTTTTTCTGTGAGTTCGATGAAATACATCGATTTGTATGTTGTTGAAAAATAAACATTTGAATAAGCTCTGAAAGAGCGATACCTAACAGGGCTGTCCGATAGGGCTGTTATATAGACAGTTTTAAGGGAATGAGGTCTGTAGGACCGACACCTGTAGTCTTTAGATGTCGCACCTATGGCGCTCTTGGGAATAGTAATCAATGTAACGTGGGTTACACCCACGCCTATGTTATTTCGCCTTTTCAAGGCTTTTCAACCATATAGGTCGAATTTTTCTTGAAAAGATTGTGCAGATTGGTAATTATTGTCAGTTAAAAGCAGCTTGCTGCCAGACAATTTTAAATGGTCGCGTTCACGTTAAAAAGTGTTGGAGAAATAAAATATCATCAGTATTTCTTGTTTTCTCGAAAAAAAAAGTGTATTTTTGCGAAATATTTCCGGTAAATGTGACATGAAAACATTGTCGGATGTATGACATATTGCTATTATTGACGCTTCTGTCGAATAAAATACAAAAACATTTCTGATATGTCGATGACTTCTGCCGCATTGGTTAATGGGCAGAGAATCTCCGATTTAGGAGAAAACTTACAAGAAAATGTAGCAGAAAATGCTACGATCCTCTACCAAAAGTCTTTTGAAGGGGTGTCCCCCAATTGTATCCATACGTCTGGTGCGGGCAATAAGTGGTTCTTGATGCGTGCTGCCTATGGTCAGGAGAAGAAGGCAGAGGAGATTCTGATGCAGACAGAGGGAGTGGAAACGGCGTATGTTCCGCAATGGTATAAGGTGCGTGTTTTTGCTGGAAAGAAAAAGAGGGTTCTTGTAAGTATTATCCCCAATAATCTTTTTGTCAGGAGTAAGGAAAGTGTGCTTGCCAAACTGGTTGGCAGGGATCCGTTGTCTTTCCTTCATTTCTGTTATCAGCCACACAAGGATGAGTTGGGCAGACCTATTGGAACTGGTCGTACTCCTGTGGTGATTCCTGACAGACAGATGGATTCTTTCAGGAAATGGGTGGATGCTGATGCCGAGGATAAGATCTTTAGGCAGACATCATTCATCTTTAAGGAAAATGATCTCGTAAGAGTTACCGAGGGCGTGTTTGAAGGACTTGTAGGGCATATCGTCCGTCTCAAGGGACAGACACGTGTCGGTGTGAATATTGACGGTATTGGGTTTATCTCTACTGCGTATATTCCGAAGAATTGTATTGAGAAAATAGGATAGAGGCCTCTCCCCCCGCCCTCCCCCGTAGGGAGGGAGCTGGAGGGCGAAAGGCATAATCTTAAAAATAATTAGTTGTGTAGCCGATCCCCCATTGACGAATCGGCTCCCTCCCTACGGGGGAGGGCGGGGGGAGAGGCCGATTTTAGAATTATGAAATATGCACTCGTGACAGGTGGATCCAGAGGTCTGGGCAGGGCAGTATGCCTTGCTGTGGCTGAGATGGAGATTCCTGTAATCATAAACTATCAGAGTAATAAAGAGGCGGCTGAGGCTGTTAAGGCTGAAGTTGAAAAGGTTGGAGGTAAGGCTGAGCTGATGCAGTTTGATGTGGCTGACAAGACTCAGGTGGATGCGGCTCTCGATAACTGGGAGGCTGCTCATCCAGACGACTATATTGCCTATCTCGTGAATAATGCAGGTATCAGAAAAGATAATCTGATGTTTATGATGCCAGAGGCTGATTGGCACTCTGTACTTAATGTTACGCTTGATGGTTTCTATAATGTCACCAGTCATCTTCTTCCAAAGATGATGATGCGTAAGCATGGTGGTAAGATTGTAAATATGGCTTCTCTCTCTGGCTTGAAGGGTATGCCGGGACAGGTGAATTATAGTGCTGCAAAGGCTGCTCTGATTGGTGCTACGAAGGCTCTTGCACAGGAAACGGCTGCAAGAAACGTGAATGTGAATGCTGTTGCTCCTGGTTTCATAGAGACGGATATGACGAAGGATCTTCCGCAGGATGAGTTGAAGAAACTGGTGCCTATGAACAGGTTTGGTAAGCCAGAGGAGGTTGCTGCCCTCGTGAAGTTCCTGCTTTCTGATGCTGCTTCGTATATCACGGGAGAGTGTATTTCGATAAATGGAGGACTTCTTTAAATGAAAAATGAAAAGTGAAAAATTTTAAAATACAAGTTGGTATTTGAGTGAATAGTGAATAACGAATAGATAATAATACTAAATACTGGCAGACGCCCTTGTGCAAGCATTATCCTGGTGGCTACAAGTATTTTTCACTTTTCACTATTCACTTACAATTGTAATCTGTATTTTTCATTGTTCATTTTTAATTTTATAATTTAAACTATGTCAAAGCGTGTCGTAATAACAGGTATGGGCATATGGTCGTGCCTGGGAACTACAATAGAAGATGTGAAGAACTCTCTTTATGAGGGTAAATCTGGTATCGGACTTGAGAAAGAGCGTCTGGAATATGGATATCAGTCGTGTCTGACTGGTATTATTGAGCAGCCAAAGCTTAAGGGAATCATAGATCGCCACATGCGAAGAGGCTTTTCGGAAGAGGCTGAATATGCTTATATGGCTTCCCGTCAGGCTTTTGAGATGGCAGAGATAAGTGATGAGTATCTGTTGCAGAATGAGGTTGGCTGTATCTTCGGCAATGATTCTTCGGCAAAGCCAGTTATTGAGTCGGCTAAGATTATGGAAGAGAAGCGTGATACTGAGCTTCTTGGTCAGAATTTCATCTTCCAGGCAATGAACTCAACCGTAAACATGAATATGAGTACGGTGTTCCATCTGAGAGGCGTGAACTTTAGCGTGAGTGCAGCTTGTGCAAGTGGTAGTCATTCAATCGGTCTGGCATATATGCTCATAAAACAGGGACTTCAGGATATGGTACTCTGTGGTGGAGCTCAGGAGGTGAACTACTATTCTATGGCTTCTTTTGATGCTCTGGGGGCATTCTCAAAGCGTATGGATGAGCCAACAAAGGCTTCACGACCTTTTGAGCGTGATCGTGACGGCTTGATTCCAAGTGGTGGTGCTGCTGCTCTTGTGCTTGAGGACTATGACCATGCTGTGGCTCGTGGTGCTAAGATTATCGCAGAGGTTGTGGGATATGGTTTCTCTTCAAACGGTACTGCGGTTATCAGTCAGCCAAGCGATGAGGGTAGCGTAATTGCTATGTCACGCGCCTTGAAGGATGCAGGTGTGGATGTGAAGGATGTAGATTACATCAATGCTCATGCCACAAGTACCCGTCAGGGAGATATGTATGAGGCTATTGCATTGGATAGAATGTTCCACGGACAGCACGCCCTTATAAGTTCTACGAAGGGAATGACGGGACATGAGTGTTGGATGGCAGGTGCTTCTGAGATTGTATATTCAGCTATTATGATGCAGCATAACTTTGTCGCACCTAATATCAATTTCGAGAATCCTGATGAGCATTCCGCAAAGCTTAATATCGCCACTAAGACCGTTGATACCGAGGTTAATGTGGTTCTCAGTAATTCCTTCGGCTTCGGGGGAACTAATAGTGCGTTGGTGATTAAGAAAGTATAAATAATTACGAATTACAAATTACTAATTACCTATTTACCTTTTATCGCTTATGTTTTTCCCGAAGAAGCTAATCTGGTAATTCGTACTTTGTAATTCGTAATTCGAAATTTAAAAGACATGAAAAGAATTTTATTTGTTATTTTTGCCTGTTTGTCTCTATGTAGCTATGCGCAGGTTCCATTCAACAATGAAGTGGTGACAGGTTCTTTTGCTGCTTTGAATGGGCAAACTGCTAATCTGGATATTGTTTATGAAAAGATTCATAACATGTCGGAGGCGGATTTTGCTGAGTATGAAAAGGACTGGAATGTAGATAAACCAGAAATTGAAGGATACGTTCTGGAAAGGGCAAACAAAGCATTGGAAGGACTCTGCTACTTGAAAATGGGCAAGGAAGCAGACCTGACTGTCAGAATTCTGGTAAATACTGTCAGCGTAAAAGGCGACCATTCTTTTGAAGTGCAGCTTCTTGACAAGAGTGAGAAGGTTCAGGGAACGATTTCAGGATTGTTTGGCAAAGGTGGAATGTTTGGCACAAAACTGAATCTTATCAAGGATGGTGCCAAGAGCACAGGCAAGAGAACTGGTGCTTTGCTGAGGAAGTATATTAAAAAGTAAGCCCACCCCCAAAAGGGAGGGATGGAGATAGAAACAATGATGAAAAAACTATTAATGCTCCTTGTAGCTTTGTCCTGCTATGTTGGTATGCAGGCACAGGACGTGACGGGGGGAGGAAATGGACTCAAGCGAGGTTTCCGTGGTATAGCGGAATTGGGTTATGAAGTGGCAACAAATAAAGATGGAGAAAAATCTCCTATTCTAAATCTTTCTGCTGGCTATCAGTTGAATCCGTATATATTTCTTGGTGCAGGTGTAGGACTCAGACACTACAAGGATAATGACAAAAACTCTGTGCCTATCTTCTTCAATTTCAGATCAGATTTCGTAAATGCGAAGATCAATCCATTTGTTGATGTGAAGTTAGGCTTTTCTCCTTCTTATACAAGAGGCTTTGGTTCTGCAGGTATGGGATGCAGATTCAAAATAGGGGAGAAGTGTGGTTTGTTGGTTTCTGCAGGTTTTGAGGTTCAAGACTTGGAAAATAAAGACGATCATTCTGAAGAGTGTGGCATTTATCTTGATTATATGTTGGGGACATTCCTGAAAGTCGGTATTGATTTTTAATTTATTAATGAAAAGTGAAAAATACCTGACCCTCTAAATCTCCCTTAAAGGGAGACTTTCTACCGCGAACCGGCTCTCCCCCTTTAAGGGGGAAGTCCGATGTTGATAACATCGGAGTATGTGCCAGCGGGGAGAGGGTCTGTATTTTATGATTTTTCATTGTTCATTTTTCATTTAGAACAGCAAATGCATCTATTTCCTGACTTAAAGAAAAGGTACACCAAGGACGATATGTCTGCTCGTGAGGCTCAGCGTCTGGCTGAGTTCATAGCGTGGGGACCTATCGCGTTTCAGGCATCGCGTCTGGTGGTAAAGTTTGGCATTCTTGATGCGCTTTGTGATAGTGAGGATGGTCTGACTGAGAACGAGGTCGTAGAGGAGACAGGGTTGTCGAAGTATGCTGTGAAATGCCTTCTTGAGGCATCTCTAAGCATAGGTACCGTGATTATAGACGATGTAACGGATAGGTATTCAATAACCAAAGCTGGATTGTTCTTGCTTAATGATCAGGCAACAAGGGTGAATATCGACTTCAATCACGATGTCAACTATCAGGGATTGTTCAATCTGGAGGAATCTTTGAAAGAAGGTAGGCCGGCTGGATTGAAGTATCTGGGAGATTGGCCGACGATCTACGAAGGACTCTCTACTTTGCCTAAGCAAGTGCAGGATAGTTGGTTTGGCTTTGACCATTTCTATAGCGATGCTTCATTCCCTGAAGCCTTGGAGATAGTATTTAAGAAACACAAGACACGCTCCCTTTATGATGTTGGTGGAAATACTGGTAAGTGGGCGTTGATATGTGTTGGCTATGACAAGGATGTAGAGGTGACGATTCTCGACCTTCCTCAGCAGATAGGCATGATGAAAGAGAATACGAAGGGCAAGGAGGGTGCTGAGCGTATCAAGGGCTATGGCATCAATCTGCTTGACAAGAATGCTTCCTTCCCAAAGAGAGAAGAAGGTCTTGATGCAATCTGGATGAGCCAGTTCCTTGATTGCTTCTCAGAAGAGGAGATTGTCAGCATCCTTACCAGGGCAAAGGCTGTGATGAATGCTGATACTCGTATCTTCATCATGGAGACATTATGGGATAGGCAGAGATTTGAGACTGCTGCCTTCTGTCTGACGATGACAAGTCTGTACTTTACTGCTATGGCAAATGGAAATAGTAAGATGTATCATTCAGAGGATATGACCCGACTTGTGAATGAGGCAGGTCTTGAGGTAGAGCAGATATACGATGGTCTTGGGCAATGCCATAGTATCATTGTTTGTAGGTTGAAAGAATAAAGAGTAATGTGTAAAGAGTAGGGAGTAAAGGATAAATAGGAACTTGCTTTAGCTTGATGAGCTTTAGCGAATAAATTGTAAATAGTAAAATAGTAAATAAAATGACACGTCAAGAAGTAGAAGAGAAAGTAAATAATTTCCTTATTGAGGATTTGGAGATCGATGAAGAAAAGATTGCCCCAGAGGCAGAGCTGAAAGCTGGTCTCGGCATTGATAGTCTTGATTTCGTTGATATCGTTGTAATTGTAGAGAAGAACTTCGGTTTCAAGATTAAACCAGAGGAAATGGCTGGTGTTCAGACTCTTTCTCAGTTCTACGATTATATTGAGAGTAAGGTGAATGGTTAGTTCATAGTTCATAGTCTTCTTTAGTTCATAGTTCATAGTTGGTCGGTGTACGTTAGTTAATTATGAACTATGAACTGAAAAAAATGAATCCTCAAATTGAACCCATAACAGAAAAAAGTAATCACTCCCCCTGTGGGGGTGAGGGGGGCAGCTCCCTCCCTATGGGGGAGGGCGGGGGGAGAGGCCGTAACTGGTCTGGAACAACCTTCGGTAGTGGAGGTATGCATAGGGCGCTTATAGCCGTGATGAAAGTCATGGATATAAGGTTGATCTATGTTTTTGTGGTCATCTTTGTCATTCCCGTATGTCTGCTCCTAAATACTAATGGCAGTCGTAGTGTGGCATACCGTTTTTACAGAAAGCGTTTTGGCTATGGCAGACTGAGGGCAGCATGGAATACCTATGTAAACCATTGTTTGTTCGGACAGGTGGTTGTGGATAGGTTCAGTATGTATGCCGGCAGGAAATTTGAGATAGAGATTGATGGCTATGACAGATTTCTTGAACTCGCATCTAAGCCTGACGGGTTTGTTCAGCTGAGTGCCCATATAGGTAACTATGAGATTGCAGGTTATACCCTTACTGCAGATCCGAAAGTGTTTTATGCCCTTGTGTTTGACGGTGAGAAGGAATCGGTGACGGAGAACAGAAACAAGATGTTCGCTTCTACCAATATCCGAATGATTTCCGTAAAGCCGGATATGAGCCATCTTTTCGAGATAAATGGAGCACTTCAGAGAGGTGAGACCGTAAGTCTGCCAGCTGACAGATTCAATGGTTCTCCGCGTTATGTGGAACAGATGTTCCTTGGGGCAAAGGCACGTTTTCCACAGGGACCGTTTAGCGTTGCCACGATGAGAGAACTTGATGTACTGGCTGTCAATGTAATGAAGGAGTCGCTGAATAAATATCATATCTATGTCACTCTGCTTAAATATGACAAGACAGTATCGCGTAGGGAACAGATAGACCAGTTGTCAAAGGCGTATGTATCAGAACTGGAGAGAATGGTGAGGAAATATCCGCATCAATGGTATAATTTCTTTGAGTTCTGGCAATGATAGATAATTGCCGAAGGTCTAAAGCTAATTTTCAATTTTCAACTTTCAATTTTCAATTGTTATCAAATATAGACATACACGAACTTCTACCTCAGCAAGAGCCGTTTGTGATGGTTGGTAAACTGGTGGCTTTTGATGAAAAGCGTACAGTGACAGAGACTGTTATCAAAGAGGATAATATCTTTGTCTGTGATGGTGTGTTCTCTGCTTCTGGTTTGGTAGAGAATATCGCTCAGACATGTGCTGCAAGGATAGGCTATGTGAACAAGTATATCTTAAAAAAAGGTATTCAACTTGGTTTCATTGGAGCTATCAGAAACCTTGAGATTATCGGATGTCCTAAGGTTGGAGATGTGATTACCACCTGTGTCACGGTAATTGATGATGTGCTTGGCATGACATTGGCTAATGGTGTAGTGACTTGCAATGGCGAGACATTGGCTACTACAGAAATAAAAATAGCGGTCAAGGAGGCAGAATAATGGAGCTTGTAACGGAGAAGGAACTTGAGATAAGATTTAGTGAGGTGGATATCATGAAAGTGGTATGGCACGGATCTTATCCTTTATATCTTGAAGATGCGCGTGAGGCTTTTGGTGCTCAGTATGGATTGAGCTATCAGAACTATATCGACAATAATGTGTTTGCACCTATTGTGGAGATGGATATAAAGTACAAGCGTCCTGTACTCTATGGAATGAAGCCACATATCAGAATCACATATCGTCCAAAGCCTTCGGCAAAGATAGTGTTTGATTACGAGATCTTCGATCCAAAAGACGGTACGGTATTCCTGACCGCTCGTACTGTGCAGGTATTCATGGATATGAACTATCAGCTAATGTGGGACAATCCTCCTTTCTTCGTTGAGTGGAAGAGAAAGTGGTTGGGAGAAAATTGTACATTGTAAATGGTAAATTGTTGTGGCAACAATAATATCAGATAATATAACATCACCTCTTGGACTGACTACCGAACAGACCTATAGAGCTGTTCGTGAAGGTAAGTCAGGCTTGGCACACTATCCCTGTGAGAATGGGGAAGGGGGATGGAATGATCTGCCATTTCCCATAGAGGCATCACTTTTCAAAAAAGAGCAATGGGATAAGATTATGGTTGATGGATTCTCGAAGTTCGAGAGTCTGGTGCTACATTCAGTAAAAGCGGCCATATCAACTCTGATTTTTAACAAAGAGCGTGCTATTCTTATCCTGAGTTCAACGAAAGGAGACGTAGAAGATTTTCTATCGCCAACACCCAACACCCAACACCCATCATCCAATTCGCTTGCCGATTCTGCAAAGAAAGTGAGTCAGGCAATAGGTATTGAGAATGATCCTATTGTAGTGTGCAATGCCTGTATCTCTGGTATTTCGGCAATCATACTCGGACAGCGACTTGTGGATTGTGGTAATTTTACACACGTCATTGTTTGTGGAGCAGATGTTCAGAGTAGGTTCATCGTTTCTGGTTTTCAGTCGCTAAAGGCATTGTCGGATGAGCCTTGCAGACCTTTCGATATTGAAAGGCTTGGCTTGAATCTTGGTGAAGCGGCTGCAACTATTGTCCTGTCAAGGGAGATGAATTTCCCGGATGGATGGAAAGTTGATAAGGGTGCGATATGTAATGACGCATATCATATTAGTGCGCCACATCCGAAGGGACTGGGTGCTGGTATGGCTCTTGGTAAGATGAAGGATGCAGATAATCCGATTTCTGTAATAGGAGTTCATGGTACTGCCACGATGTATAACGACCAGATGGAGTCAAAGGCAATTGAGATGGCTGGCTTGCAGGATGTTCCACTCTCTGCTTTGAAAGGATATTTCGGCCATACGATGGGTGCAGCAGGAGTGCTTGAGACCATTATTATGATGCGAGCACTTGAAGATGGCATGATTCTGCCTTCCAAGGGTTTTGAGACTTGTGGCGTGAGTGGTAAGGTGAAGATGTCGGATAAGCCTATGATGGCAAAAGGAAACACCTTTATTAAGATGTTGTCAGGCTTCGGAGGCTGTAATGGAGCTGTCCGTGTTTCTGATAGACAACTTCCTCAGATTATTGTTAATGATATTCTTATCAGTCAGACACATTCCGTGAAGATTACTCAGGATGAGATTATTGTTGATGGTAACAGACTTGATGTGAAGTCTCATGGCAAGGAAATGCTGACTGAGGTATATAAGACGAAGATAGGCGACTATCCGAAGTTCTATAAGATGGATATGCTCAGCCGACTTGCCTTTGTCGCTTCCGAATTGCTTATAGATTCTGAAGGTCAAAGGTCAAAGGACGAAGGTGAATTTTCAATTTCCAATGACCGTGCTATTGTCCTTTTCAATCATTCTTCATCTATAATAGCAGATCGCCAGTATTTGAAATCCATAGAAAAGGATGATTTCTATCCTTCGCCTGCGGCATTTGTATATACTTTGCCAAATATCACAACAGGTGAGATTGCGCTAAGGAATGGCTATCATGGTGAGACGTCGTTCTATCTTCTTGCAGAAAGAAATGAAAAGCTGATGCAGAGGGTGATAAAATCCACTTTCATCGACCGTGATACAAAGAGTATCATTGGAGGTTGGATAGACTGTCTTTCGGAGGACGAATTTGAATGTGAGATTAGTTTGTTCTGCAAAGAGTAAAGTGTAGAGGGTAAAGAGTAAAGTATAAAGAGTAAAGAAAAATGATATAAAATGGAAAATCTAATTAACGAACTCAAGATACAGATTAAGGAGGCACTTAATCTTGAAGATCTCTCAGTAGAAGAATTTGATGAAAATGCTCCTCTTTTTGGAGATGACGGCATAGGTCTTGATTCTATTGATGCTCTGGAGATCATCGTGTTGCTTGAGAAGAAATATGGAATACGTTTGGCTAATGCTGCTGAAGGTAAGACAATCTTCAAGAATGTAGCTACTATTGCTGAATACGTAGAGAAGAACAGGAAAAAGTAAT
>Ga0310695_10003729_pt1 | contig 29342 bp, 20 predicted proteins | sample RumenRJG_04DNA_FD_203882 | JGI IMG/M metagenome (GOLD analysis project Ga0310695, IMG submission 203882) | Bovine rumen microbial communities from Lethbridge, Alberta, Canada - RJG_04 (v2) (version 2) | ecosystem: Host-associated > Mammals > Digestive system > Stomach > Rumen | place: Canada...
CCCCGAAGATCCAGCAGTTCTGCATGAACGGCCAGAAGATTGCAAAGGTCACCTTCAATGTCTGCCGCGCCATTGCCGGAGTTCAGGTTCCCGTTTACGAGGTAACCATGGAAAACTGCAAGATCGTAAGAGCCGAGGTGGAAACCGTGGTGCCGGGAACCGCAGGAGACGTGGTGCTTCCTCTTGCCGACAACGCCGCCGCCCCGACCGAGACCGTGGACATTGTGGCCGGAAAGATCACCTGGAAGTACACCGCCATCAAGGCCGACAACACGAAGGACGGTGCGGTGGAAGCAGCCTTTAACCAGGTTGAGAACGCCTGAGACGGATAAATCCGCGGGTCCGGAACTCCGGGCCTCCGGATACTGACAAAACACCTGCCGAAAAGACAGATTGCAGAAACGATCTGTCTTTTTCCGTTTCCTTTTGCTTCCTTCTGATTCCGGCTCCGGCGTGATGTTACGCAGTTTCTGCCAGTTCGCCATCGGATAATCCGGGAGATAACCGGCAGTGCAGCGGTTATGCTGCCCGAAAGCCGTACCCGAAAACAAAAAAACGTCGCGGGACAGAAATGCACCGCGACGCCTCATGGCCGGAAAAACAGGAATGCTCCGGCCCTGCAAAGATTGCCGGGATCCCGGAAATCAGTTGGTGAAGAGACCTACCTTGAGATCCGTGGCCTGATAGATGGGAACTCCGTCAGCCAGAACCGTGCCGTCGGCGATGCCCATGATGAGCTTCCGCATAACCACTCTCTTCATGGTGATGGTGTAGGTAACCTTTTTGGTGTCCGGAAGTATCTGACCGGTAAACTTTACCTCGCCGACACCCAGTGCCCTGCCTTTTCCGGGGCCGCCCTTCCAGCCCAGAAAGAAGCCCACGAGCTGCCACATGGCATCCAGTCCGAGACATCCCGGCATTACCGGATCCCCCGGAAAATGGCACTTGAAGAACCAGAGATCGGGATTGATGTCGTATTCCGCAACAATAATGCCGCGGTTATGATCTCCGCCGTGGTCATTGATTTCCACAATCCGGTCGATCATCAGCATGTTGGGAGCAGGAAGCTGACTGTTTCCCGGACCAAAAAGCTCACCCCGGCTGCAGGCCAGGAGATCGTCACGCGAGAATGAATTCACACCCTTGTCGCACAGTGACAGCTTGTTTTCAGAATTTTCCAAACCAATAATCCTTCTAATGAGTTGCAGGCATCAGAGAGATACCATGAATATGCCAGTTACATTTTAACGTATCGGAAGATATTTTTCATCGCCGATAATGCCCGAAGCTATTCCCCGCGATGAAAAAACTGCCCGATGCGATCCCACAGCGATACCGGATCGTCCCGGGTATCGATTTCATAAAGCTTCTCGCTGATAATGTCAAAAATGTTCTCTTCATCCGGAGCGGCTTTTTCCCGGGGAGCATTCTTTTCCGGAGCCTTCCCGCTCTCGGAGGATGCGTTTTCGAGGCCTTCCGCTCCCTCTTCCCGGAGCAGGGCCCGGACTCCTGTAAGGATTTCCACTGCCTCGTCGATGATTTTCACGGGATAGATATGGAATTTTCCGTCCCTGACGGCGGACACCACTTCGTCATCCAGCACCAGGGAGGTAATGTTGCTTTCGGGAATGATGACTCCCTGTTCTCCGGTAAGTCCCTGGATTTTGCAGACCCGGAAGAAGCCCTCGATCTTTTCGTTGATGCCGCCCACCGGCTGCACGTTGCCCAGCTGATCCAGGGAACCGGTAAGGGCAAACTGCTGCTTTATGGGCTTTTCGGAAAGAGCCGAAAGAATGGCGCAGAGTCCTGTCAGGGAGGCGCTGTCGCCATCGATCTCGTTGTAGGACTGCTCGAATACCAGATTGGCACTTACCGGCAGCTGATAGTCGTTGCCGAACTTGTGTGTCAGGTAGCCGTTGATGATCATCATGGCCTTGGTGTGAATTTCACCGGCCAGATCCGCCTTGTGCTCCACGTCGCTGATGCCGCCCTCGGCACCGGAGTGAATGGTGGCGGTGATTCTGGTGGGTTCCCCGTATTCAAAATCGTCACCGAAGGTCTGGATCACCGAAAGACCGTTGATCTGGCCCACCACCTCGCCCCGGGTTTCCAGAATGATCTGCTGATCCCTGAACATGTCTCCGGATTCCTCCACGGCGGTGTTGGCCCGGAATGTTCTGGCCTCCAGGGTTTCTCTGACCTCGGTGCCGGTAAATGACGTAAGATTCTTTCTGGCGGCTCTCCCGCTGGCTTCCCTCATGATATTGCAGAGTTCCTGCTCCGAAAGGGTAAACTTGGTCTGGTTTTCGGCCAGGCGGCAGGCTCTTTCCATAAGTGCCCGCACTGCGGATTCGTCCGGCGGCAGCAGCCCGATAAGCCGGCAGCGATCCCGGAAATAAAGCGCCAGATCGTGAAGATTGTCCCGGAGGGAGAACTGGCTCATCAGATCCGCACGGAGATAGAAGGCGGTGCCGCATTCCGGGTCAATGCTGTAAAGTCCGGCAATATCGATGTAGGATCCGGTAAGAATCAGCTTTACATTAACGGGGGTGGGCTCCGGAGCGAAGAACGGGATAATGCTGTTGGTGATTTCGTTGGGGTTTTCCCAGCCGGCAAGGCCGCTTTCCAGAATGTGGCGAAGCTTGAACCAGATGGCCGGATTGTGCACCAGCTCGGCCACCTGCAGCACCAGGTAGCCGCCGTCGGCCATTCTGAGAAGCCCCGGCTCCAGAAGATCGTGAGAGGAGTAGGTGGTGCCGTTTTCGGTAAGGTAATTGACGCACCCGAAGAGCTTCTTCCAGGTAAGATCGTGTCCGAAGATCAGGGGCGGCTTCCCCGGAATATGCTGCACCATCAGATTGAGGATTACCTGATCCGCCTTGATTTTGTCCTGCATGATGTAGTTGCAGAGGTCGGTAAGGTATTCTTCAAGCTTGGGATCGTTGTCCTGCTTTTTCAGGAGCTTGACGAGAATCGCCTCCTGATCCAGTTTGAGTTTGGCCTTTTTTACCAGATCCTGAATCAGATCCGTGAATTCCCGGGTGGTGCCGCTTTTGATGTGCAGGCACATGGGGGAAAGCTCGTTGGCCAGATTTTCCGCATAGACAATGTCATAAAGCTGCTTTTCCTGCACCTGGCACTCTGACAGGAGATCCACAATGCACTGCACGGAATCCGTTTCCGGGGCGGAGGTAAGCAGCATCACCGGATTGGGCATTTCCGTGTAAACCAACTCCTGGATGGCACTCCGGGCTCTTTTCTGAAAGGATGCAAAGGTAATTTTCTTTTCGTCGTCCAGGCTTCCGATATCGGCAATCACCGGGCGCAGCATCTCATGGGACAGTTCTTTCACATAGCCTCCGAAAAACAGTCTTTCTCAGCCTATTGTACACCATAAACCGGAGCTGCCGTCCCCGTTATGCAAAAAGCCGGGCGGAAGCTCCGGAGAGGGCCGGAAACTTCGGATGATTCTTTCCGGAGGTCATCAGCGGAGAATGATCACGGTGGTATAGCCGCAGTCCCGGCATTTTATCCGGCAGGGCCCGCCCGGCATAATGTCGCCGTTATTTCTCCCCGAAAAACGTCGGAGTGCCGAAAGAATCCGGGAGTTCCCGATGAAGGGGCTTCCGGGTTCTGCCTCCATTCTGGGAGAATTGCACTTCGGGCAGGTTCCGAACGGAGAGCCGTTTCCTGCTTCTCTGGTTTTATCATCGGTGTCTGCCATGCTGCACCTCCTTTTTTATGTTATGAAGCTTTTCCGGTCGTTTCCGCGGTACAGAGCTGCCTTTGCCGCGTAAGCCGCTTTCTGATTTCCTCCAGAAGTCTTTCGAAGTCATCCTGGCTGTCTGAAACGGTGTCGGTCCCGAAGTCCCCCTTGTCCCGGGGAATCTTCTTCCTGGTCAGGAGCTTCGTGAACTCCGTTCCGGCCTCCAGCTTTACGGTGGGGCCGAAGCCCAGAATGCGGATCAGGGTTTCCCGCCAGTCCGCCTCGGGATACAGAATTTTTACGAGGCAGGTACCGGTCTCCTCGTCATAGCAGGCCCGCTTGTCGTAACAGGAAAACTCGGTCAGAAACCGTACGATGCTGTTGCGCTCCCGGGAAATCCGAACCACGGCAAAACGGAGATTGTTGCTCTGATCCGTCTGGAAGCAACCGGTATCGGGAATGCCGGGATCCCAGGGGCAGCCGCCGTCAAGCAGTGTTACGCGTTTTACTGTGGCGATGTTTATGGTGGTGACTCTGTTTTCTCCGTCAGCCCGCCTGGTGATGCAGAACAGCCGGAATTTGGCATTCTTGAGAGAAAATTCCAGCCGGATCGGAGCGCAGGAAACAGTAAGGGATTTTCCGGTCTGCACGGAGGTGAAGGTGATTTCGGCGAACCGTTTTTCTTCAATCGCTTTCCGGATTCGCCGGAAATTGCTGATGTAGCTTTCCTGAGCTTCCGGGGACACCGACCGGGGCTGCAGTACCGGATCACAGTCGCTGTCGGCATCGATAATCACAAATGGCGAAGCTTCGGAGTCCCGGTCAAACAGCGCTCCCGGAGTCCAAAGCTCCTCGGGGAATCTGGTTTTGAGGAACGGAAGTATCCGGTCCCGGATTTTCTGAAACTCCTCCTCGTCAAAAAACAGCCTGGCCAGGGGATCCGAAAGGGCAGTGCAGAGCCAGGAGATTTCCTCCCGGGTGAGGGGAAGCTCCATCTTTCGGGTGATGCGGTCATAGATTTGACAGTCAAGTTCGACGGGCTCCGTAAATCCTGTCAGGGCGAATTTCGGAAAGAGCATTCCGGCGTACACCTTTTTGTAGCGCTCGGTTACCTGAAAACTGATCCCGTTGCTTTCCGGTGTTTTTTCAATAATATCGCAGATACTGGCCTTTTTGGGGTTGTATCTGCCTTTGCAGAAATTCAGAATCCGGCGGGTGATTTCAACGTAAATGCCGTAGTATTCGGAAAATATTCCCGGATCCGAGCAGGAGGTTTTGAAGGTCTTTTCGCTGCCGTTATTCGGATCCCGGCCGCCGGAATCTTTGGAAAGTTCCGGAATCGGATCTGCCTGTTCCCCGTAAAAAGGATCCTGTTGTTCCCGGGATTCCGCAAGACCGTAGATGCGGAGCATTTTGTCCAGATCCCCGAGAAAGAGATCCCGGAAGCGCTGTCTTCTGGTGCGAATACCGGATATTCTCCCGATGTAGGTCTTGACCCAGCTCTGGAGCTCGTCCTCATCGCAGGCTGCGGTTTTGTAGGTGGCATGCAGGGAGCTTCCGCTTATTCCGGTAATGCGGAAGCTCCCGTTCCGGCATTCCCGTCGGAGTCTCCTTATGGAATGGTTCAGCTGCGGATCCCGGTCGGCGGCATCATCGGGGTTAATGAGAATATCAAGATCCATTTCCAGAAAATCCGGTTCCGTCCCGCCGTGCTGTTCCCGTTCCGCGGCGTTTTTTATGCAGGTGCGGGTCCCCCATTTTATGATTTCGGAAAAGAGCTTTCCGGGAACAATTTCAGGGGGAACCGTGATCCTGTCTTCAGGAGGCCGGATATCCGCAATGTTGTCCAAAAGAATGGAATCCGCCCTGCCGTTTCTTTGGGGACGCGGCAGGGAATCGTCCTTCAGAAAGGGTTTCTCGGAAACGATGTATCCGAAGATGTACCGTCTTCCCTTGGTGCAGGAGGTGATAATCTTTGCCGGCAGCATGTAAACGAGAATCTTGTTATGGTCGGAATAGGTGTACAGAGCCTCGTCAGGTTCCAGAACCGTAAGTTCCACCACCTGACGCTGCTTTATGGCCCGGAAAAGATGCCAGGCGATTTCATCGTTGAGATTCTGGGCGCAGCAGGCATGCTTGAAGGTGCCGGCTTCCTTGCGGGAGTCCGGCATGATATTGATTTCCCGGCCGTTACAGAGCTCGTTCCGGAGAGAGTTTTCGATATAGTACCCCAGTTCCCCGAAGTATCCGGTGAGACTGAAGAAGTTCAGAAAGCTTTTCAGGTGTCGGAGCCAGAGCGGAGGAGTCTCCGAACTGCCGGGAGATTCAAAGTTTCCTTCGTTAATAAAGATATTCCGGACCGTGGTGTCGGACAGGGCATATTCACGCCGGCATTTTTCCCCGAATTCGGTAATCACTCCTTTTTCCGTCAGCAGCCTGACCATGTTTTCCAGGGCTTTGTCCCGTTTTCTGCCGAAGTCGTATGCATCACTGCATGCTGAAACGCTGTCAGCCGTAAACAGCCGTCTGATATCACTGCTCCGGTGTCGTTTGCCGTCATTGAGAGTCAGGAGAACGGAGAACAGACTGCTGAATTCGTTATTGGTAATATTCTTGCTGAGAAATATGCTGAAAAAAGGATTCTGTCTCAGGAATATGCTGATTCCCAGATCTATGAAGCATTCGTATTCCCGGGAACCGGAAGTAAAATTAAGATTGCTGTTCCTGTAATAGTTTCCGAGAAGCGCAGTTTCATAACTGTACTGCCGATCCCTGATATTAAGTTCCTCCTGAGTTCTGCGGGGAGAACTGTATCCCAGAATGAAATATTTCCAGAATATCCTTCTCCAGGCGTAAAGATCCGTGGTGCAGGCGACTTTGCGGAGTTCTTCCTTTCTGGTCTTATCTTTGTTGCTGTCATTCATGGCTGATCAATGACTCCCGGAAATGGCAGATAATGACAGAGGCCGGCAGTCTGTCCGAAGAGTTCCGGCAGCGGACCTCAGTGTTGCGGGGAACTTCTTTCCGCGGCGGAAAGCCCGAAGCCCCTGGTAATATTTATATCCTTTTTTTGAAAAACTTCTAACAAAGTCGGGCATGTTTTGCTAGCCGCATGGCGTTTTACGGGGAAAGGGGGTTTTCGTCTCCGTAAAATCCGTTCGCTTTCCCGGAAAATATTCCGAAGATGTGCTAGCATTAAGGCTTTGTTGCAGTACTGAAGGCTGCTGGACGAGGAAGCTATGAGAGGATCAAAGAGAAAGACCGGTTCTTTTGAAGAAATCGACCTTTTTGCGGAGCTGGAGATGAATTCCCGTGATGACGAGGCTGCACAGACTTCGGAATCCCCGAAAATCCTGCCGGTACCGGAAAATCAGGAAAACACGCCGGCGGTTTCGAAGGAGCCCGGAATTTCCCGGAAGGATGACTTTAAACTGGCATCCCTGGTGAAAAAGCATTCCATGAATCCCGGTTTTCCCAAAATCATCATTCGGGACCGCCCCCGGGAAACTCCGGAGAGGGAGGATGACGGCCCGGATCTTATTGACATCTCCCGGGCTTCGGCGTTTCTCGAGGTCAGCGATGCCACGGTCCGGAACTGGGTAAAGCTCGGCCGGATTGTGCCGGCGGGGCAGGAGGGCCGGAGGTCTCTGTTCCGGAAAAAGGATATTCTGGATCTTCGGGATGCCATTGCCAGTGATGACGCTGACGGCAGCCTTAAGAGAAGACGCAACAAGACCAGGGCCTCCGGAAGCGGCACCTACTGCTCCTATATTACAAAAAACCGCACCAATATTGCGGCGGTGGATAAGGTAACCGCGATGATCAGCGCCTGTTCGTCCGGGCTTTCCCCGGAAAAGGGACGGATTCTCCTGGCTGATGCGGCCGTAAAAATGCTGCACGCCCGGGGGCTTTTCGGGTGCCCGGATTTGGTATCCTGGCTTGAGCGGGGTCTGGGGGAACCTTTGACTCCCCTGATTCGGGATCTCCTGCCGGATTTCGGTGAGGTCCGGGAGTTTGTCCGGAACTGCGAGGCTCTGTTCCGGCTCCCCTATGAATATGAATCGGGAGAGGATGCCCTGGGATACCTGTACCTTTCCATTCTCAACATCGGGGATCGCAAGAGCACGGGATCCTATTACACCCCGTGTCATGCGGTAGAGCGGCTGGTGGCCGCACTTCCGGAGTCCTGTATGGACGGAAATGTCCTGGATCCCTGTGCCGGCACCGGAAACTTTCTTCTGAACCTGCCGGACACGGTGCCTGCCGCCGCCGTATTCGGCTGCGACATTGACGAAACTGCGGTAAAGCTTCTCAGGATCAATATGGCGCTTCGCTACCGGACAACGGATTATGCCTGGCTGGGCGGGCATTTTCGGGTGTCCGATTTTCTGAAGGATGAGCAGGAACGGCAGTATCGGGTTATTCTCGGGAATCCTCCCTGGGGCTTCCGGTTCGGCGACGGGGATCGGGATTATTTCAGAAGCAGATACCGCGCTGTTTCAGGGCAGGTGATGGAATCATTTGCCATGTTTATGGAAAGATCCCTTAAGTATCTGGAACCGGGGGGCATTCTTTCCTTTGTGCTACCGGAATCCGTGCTCGGAGTGCGGAGCCATGCTCCGATAAGGGAACTTCTGGTCAGATGCACCTCTGTAAGATATCTGGCTCAACTGGGAGATATTTTTCACGGAGTGCAGTGCCCCAGCGTGATCCTGGAACTGGAAAACACCGGAAGGCCCATGACCACCGCAGGCATGAGGGTGGAAACTCCGGAGGGCAGCTTTGTCATTTCGGAAAACCGTCCCGTGTCCGGAGAGGCGTTTAGCTTTTTTATGGACGATGCGGAGTACCGGGCACTCAGACTGCTTGAGGAATGTCCCTCCGGAGTGAGGCTTTCGGGACAGGCCGATTTTGCCCTGGGGATTGTCACCGGAGACAATAAAAAGCACATCTGTCACACCCCGGGGGAGGGGAGAGAAATTATTGTGGGCGGTACCATGATTTTCCGGTACGGCATGAGACCCGGAAACGACTATATCGTGTTCCGTCCCGAGGAGTTTCAGCAATGCGCCCGGGAGTGCTATTTCCGGGCCCCGGAAAAGCTTGTCTACCGCTTTATTTCAAAGGAGCTGGCATTCTGCTATGACAGCCGCGGCACTCTTTCCCTTAACAGTGCCAACATTGTGATCCCGAAAATCCCGGGACTATCCGTAAAATACGTAATGGCGGTTCTTAACTCCCGTATGGCTCAGTTTTACTTTTCGCGGAAATTCAATTCTCTGAAGGTGCTTCGGACTCATATTGAAAGCATTCCGATTCCGGCCGTTACGGAAGACAGACAGCGGGCGGTGACGGAACTTGCGGATCGGCTGATTTCCGAAACCGGACTGCCACCTGAGACCGCAGTTTCCATCTATGATGACATTGACCGCAGGCTTGCGGAGTATTACGGACTTGCCCCCGATGATTATCGGATCATCCTGGAACGGATTCCCGGGGTCAGACTGCTGCCTTCGGAGGCTAAAACTGCAGGCCGGGCGGAACGGAACAGGGCGAAGCGGACCTGATAAGAGTGTTTCGGACTTCAGATGCGCAGTAAAACGGACATCGGTCATAAACAGCAACAGAGAAAATCAGCAGGATAACAGCATGGCATCAGACAGAGAATATTTGGATTATATTCTGGAACAGCTTTCCGAGGCTCCGGAGATTACCTTCCGGGCCATGATGGGGGAATATATTCTGTACACCCGCGGCAAGGTGTTCGGCGGCATTTATGACAACCGTTTTCTGGTGAAGCCGGTACCGGCGGCGACCGCCATGATGCCGGATGCCGTTACGGAGATTCCCTATGAGGGCGCGAAGAGAATGCTGGGAGTGACAAATATCGAGGATCGGGATTTTCTGCGGGATTTGGTAACCGCCATGTACGAGGAGCTTCCGACTTCCCGGAAACGTTGAACCGGCAGATAAACCGGTAAATAAACTGGTAAATAAACTGGTAAATAAACTGGCAGATAAACTGGCAGATAAACTGGCAGATAAACTGGTAGATAAACTGGTAGATAAACTGGTAGATAAACTGGTAGATAAACTGGTAGATGAACTGGTAGATGAACCGGCAGATAACGGGCGCACATACAGGAAAGCAAGGCAATGAAAGACTATATGATGCTTGTCAGATCATTAATTGAATATGGTTCTGAAGAAGAGTGGTTTGAATTCAAAGAAAACTGGTTTGATCCTCATGCCATTGGGGAGTACATTTCTGCGCTTTCAAATGCTGCTGCCCTGAAGGGAAAGGACAGCGGGTACCTGGTATGGGGATTCGGAACGGCACTCATGAGATTGTCGGTACCGCAGTAAACTACCAGAAGGATTTCAGAAAAGAGCCCTTGCAGCATTACCTGGCGCGCCAGCTGACACCGGATATTTGTTTCTCATTTTCAGAAATTGCATTATGCGGTCGGCGGGTTGTTGTTCTGGATATTCCTGCCGCAAAAAGAGTACCGACTTCATTTGACGGTGTCAGGTATATCCGTATCGGATCAGGCAAGGAAAATGTTTCCAGATATCCGGAACGTGAGGCTCAGCTGTTCAGTGTTCTTGCAACCGGATTTCCTTCCGTGGAATCAACGGAGTCGGAATACCAGAATCTTACTTTTGTGAAGTTGTTTACTTATTACGCCGGGCGCGGCATAAATCTTCGGGAGGAAAACTTCAGGAAGAATCTTGGCCTTCTGACGGCTGACGGGAAATACAACCTGATGGCGCAACTTCTTTCTGATGACTGTCATATGCCGATTCGGGTTTCCGTATTCAAAGGCACGTCAAAAGCGGATCCTCTGTTTTCAGTTAAGGAATTTGGCAATACCTGTGTGCTTTTGGCACTTAATAAGATTCTTGAATATGGCGATGCCATCAATGTAATAATGGCCGATGAAAGTAACCGCATTACAGAGCGGCGGGAAGTGGCATTATTCAGTCAGGAGGCCTTCAGGGAGGCTTTGATCAATGCTTTTGTTCACAACAAGTGGGTTGATGGAAATGCCCCGATGATCACTGTTTTCAGCAACAGGATTGAGATACTTTCCCGAGGGGCTATGGCTCCCGCACAAACTGTGAGCGGCTTTTTTCTCGGTGAATCGGTTCCGGTCAATCAAAAGCTTTCCGACCTTTTTCTCCAGCTTCATATCTGCGAAAGATCCGGAAGAGGTGTTCCGGTGATCACAGATGCATATGGAAGGAATGCTTTTGAATTCAGGGAAAATTCAATTGTTGTTACTCTCCCTTTTGCAAAGGCTCCGGGGGCTGAACCGGCACATAACACCCCTACGGCGGCATCCGGCAATGTTTCAGGAACAGCGGTAAAACATGGCAGAGACAGGCTGCTTAATCAAACCCAGAAAAGAATCATGGAGGAGATTCGCAGGAACCCCGGTATTACTCAAGCGGAACTGTCCCGGCTTACAGGGATTGGAAAAACCACGGTGCAGAACTGTATTTCCATGCTCAAAGAATGTGGTTTTATAAAAAGAGAGGGGGCAAATAAAAGGGGATGCTGGATAATCCTGGAGCAGTTATTCCGTCCGGACATGCCGGAAGACATATGATTTGAAGAGTTTACGGTTTTCATCTGTGGCACACTTTGTAATAACTTCTTGAGATTTGTCATTTCCTTCAGGGGCAGGTGCCATATAATGACTTTCGTGAACTGAAGAGCAGGCGATTCTGATTCTGCCGGAATTTATCCTGATGCCCTTCGGATATGAGAATCAAACCTGAAGACAGGGGGAAAACATGAACAGACTTTCAAGATTAATGACCGCAGTAATCGGAGTTGCCGGACTGGCGTTTATTTCATCAGGTGCTGCCATGGCAGCTCCTTCGCAGCACCACCCTGAGCCGCAGCATCAGCTGCCTGCACCGGCGCATCATGCCCCGCACCAGCCTGTGCCGGAACACCACCCCAAGCCGCAGCATCAGCCTGCACCGGCGCATCATGCCCCGCACCAGCCTGTGCCGGAACACCACCCTGAGCCGCAGCATCAGCCTGCACCGGTGCATCATGCCCCGCACCAGCCTGTGCCGGAACACCACCCTGAGCCGCAGCATCAGCCTGCACCGGTGCATCATGCCCCGCACCAGCCTGTGCCGGAACATCACCCTGAGCCGCAGCATCAGCCTGCACCGGTGCATCATGACCCGCACCATCCTGTGCCGGAACATCATCCTGAGCCGCAGCATAAGTCTGTACCGTCGCATCACGAAACTCACCATAAGTGCAAGCCGGGGGATCATTGCCCAAAGCCGCAGACTTCCCACGCGGCACCGAAGAATAAGCCGAAACACCATAAGCCGCACGGCAAGCATTAAAGTGAGCTGATTGCTAAAGGGGACTGAGTTTTCAGTCCCTGTTTTTATCTGTGTCACGTTTTGGAGATGAGTTCACGCATCTGGAGGATTGTGGATAAACAAAAAAATATTCAGCAGACAGTCCGCCGGCCTGAGAATTACTCAGTGTCTCATTTCATATTTGGAAGATCGGAGCGAAATATCCTGAACCTCATTAGGACTCAGGATTCCTGCAGTTCTTTAAGATATTCGTTGCGATCGGATTCGGGGATTTTCAGTATATCAAACGCCTGCTGAACGGTAACCTTCATTGATTCAATCAGGTTTCTGATAAGCCTCAGAGTTGCTTTTCTCTCGCCTGCGGTTTTCAGAATTGCTCTTCCGAGATCAATCTGAATCGGTGTTCCGGAAAATATGGAATTCAGGCAGTACCGTTCCCTGCATACCAGCCATTAAGAGACAAGGCATGTCAGGAGTCCGCGAGTAAAAACAGTATTCCGCTGTTCCGTCTTTTCACCATGTTTCCAAAACATCCGCAAGGAAACAGTTATTTTTTCAGTTTGAATTCAGTTTTGTCTTGAGAATTTTGGCCTTAAAGAGTTGATAATGTTTAAAAACCTGTTCTGACTGAATATTTTTTTATTATACATGTCGTTTTAAGCTTTACAAGTATGTGCAGGCAAATAATTGATAAACTATTAAAATTATTGCAATGATATCTGACACGACATGGAGAAATGATGGTGATAAAACCTTGTGTTGCAAGGTCTTAACTGAGGTTTTGAGAAGAAAAACAGGTTTAAGTGGCTTTCCGGTTCCGGTTCCGGCTATGCTGTTCAGTAAATAAATGAGTTTTTTATGGTATTGCTGACAAATTTGGGATATCAGGTGATTTTGCGCAGAATTGAGCGAGAAAGCAATCATGCATAATGGCTGATTGCAGTGGTATTCCGCACTCATTTTTAAGAATGGCAAAATGCTCCGGAATCATTCTGTGCTGCGTGTACGCTCTTTTCCGGGGAAGAGGCCCGGATTGCAGGTTTCTTCCAGGGGAGCGATTCCGGCCTGTTCCTTCCGGTGTTATCGATAACCGGAGATCTCCGGGGAAATTCCGGATTTCCGGAAGGCAGCGCGAATTCTCCGGACTCCGGGATGTATTTTGGATTCCTGCTTTGCTCACACTTTGTAATAAGTATTAAAGAATTGTCATTCTTTTCAGGTTTTTTTTATATATACTTGATTACGTGAACTGAAGAGCACGGGTATTTGCAGGAATCAGAGTATGATTCCGGTGCTTTTCGGAAACGGGATATTAACCTGAATACAGGGTGTTGAAATGAACAAGCTTTCAAAATTTATGGCTGTAGTTATCGGCGTTGCCGGTCTTAGCCTTGTTGCTTCCGGCACGGCTCTGGCCGCACCGCCGCCTCCGCCTCATCATCATGGCTGCCATCCGGGGGAATATTGTCCGCCTCCGCCTCCGCCGCCACCACCTCCCAGGCATCATCATCACAAGCCTCACGGATGCCCTCCGGGGGCCTGGAAGCACGATCACCGGTGTCCGCCTCCGCCTCCTCCGGGACCGAGACTGCCGCCTGATGATCCGTACCATCATCACCATCATCACCATTATTAGAGGTGCCTGAGTATTGAGGGACTGAGTTTTCAGTCCCTTTTCTTTTTGCCGGTAACCGGATTTCCAAAAGTTCCGCTGCTGTCCCGGGTTTACTTCTGAGCTCCCGCGATTTCCGCAATAATCCGGAAGGCATTTTCCGCAGTTTTCGGGTCCAGTCCGGAATAGTCAGTCAGCAGAAGGTGTTCCGGAACCCGATCTTCGGAGATATAGTATTCCGACAGCGTCCGAACCAGTATTTTCTTTTCCAGAAGCCTTTTTCTTAGCTCCTCATCGGGCATTTTCGTGGCCAGCTCCAGAAGAAAGTGCAGTCCGGCCCGGTTTTCATAAACCCGGGACAGACGGCCCAGTCCTGAATTTTCAATTGCCCGGAAAATGCTCTGCCTCTTCCGGGTATAGTAGAGACGCATCCTGTTGATATGCTTTTCCAGATATCCCTGATTGATAAATTCCGCCAGGGTATGCTGCTCGAAATTCGATACGGTACAGGAGTAAAAGGAGAGATTCCGGTAGAACCGATCCGCCAGATCCGGAGGCAGCACCATATAGCTGATTCTGATGGTGGGGGTCAGGGTTTTCGAGAAGGTGTTCATGTAGATCACCCGTCCGGCACCGTCCATGCTGAACAGGGTGGGAAGCGGCATCCCGGTAAACCGGAATTCGCTGTCATAGTCGTCCTCTATGATGAATCGATCCTTTTGGGACACGCTCCAGGCCAGCACCTCGCAACGCCGTTCCGCCGGCATGGTGATTCCGGTGGGAAAGTGATGGTTCGGGGTGATATGGGCGATTTCGGCCCCGGATTTTTCCAGCTCCGAAACCAGAATGCCGTCATCATCCATGAGCACCGGAATGCAGCGGACATCGTGCTGGAGATAGATTTTCAGAAGCTTCCGGTAGCAGGGGTTTTCGGTGGCATAGATGTGATTGCGTCCCAAAAGCTGGATCAGCAGGCCGTACAGGTATTCCGTGCCGGCGCCGATAATAATCTGATCCGGATCCACCAGCATGCCCCGGAAGGAGCTTAAGTGTCCTGAAATGGCTTTGCGGAGATCCCGGCAGCCTCCGGTTACCGGAACCTTCATAAGCTCGCGGGCCTTTTCCGAAAGAATTCTGCGGGAAATTTTTGCCCACACCGAAAACGGAAAGAGTCCGGGGTCCGCATTGCTTCCGGAAATGCTGACCAGATCTGCGGGGGGCTTTTCGGGCAGAGCGATGCTGAGGGACAGGGAAGTTTTTCTCCGGGAGATCTTCGTTCCCGCCGGGGATACAAAGTAGCCGCTTCGGGGAACCGCCCGGATATATCCCTCGCTGAGGAGAAGCTCGTAGGCGGTCTCGACGGTAACAATACTGATGCCGTAATTGCGGGCGAGCGCTCTTTTGGAGGGCAGCCGGGAATTCGGGGTAATGACTCCGGAAGCAATGTCATCCCGGATTTTCCGGTACAGGTACTTGTAAATAGGGCCGTCGGCTTCCGAAATATTGTAGGTCAGCATTGATTTTTGCTCCTGTTAATGGGATTTCCGCCGTTTCTTCGGACACTGCACGGAAAATCCCGGTTCTGCGTGCATCTTAGCATAACCGGGGTGGACGGACGTAATGCGTGTTTGGCATGGTTTTTCGGAAGCATTCTGGTATGTTTTTGACGCCGGCTTTCAGGGGACTCCGAAGACCGGCAGTGCCGTCCTCCTGTTGTTTTCAGTGCTTTCAGAAGTCCGGCCGTGATGGTTTTCGGAGGTTAGGCGCGTGCCGGTGACGGAAAATCTGACACTGTAAAAAATATCAGATTTGGTTATTTTTACAGTATCAGAAGAGGGCTATCATAACGGCATTCCGATGATGACTAACAGGAGACAGCAGAAAATGACAGAAAGCACTCAGCAGGAAAAGAATCAGACTGAGCTTAACCGCGGACTTGCGGAAATGCTCAAGGGCGGCGTAATCATGGACGTTACCACTCCGGAGCAGGCGAAAATCGCCGAGGCTGCCGGAGCCTGCGCCGTAATGGCACTTGAACGCATCCCTGCCGATATCCGGGCTGCGGGGGGTGTGTCCCGCATGAGCGATCCCGCCATGATCCGCGGCATTCAGGACGCCGTGTCCATTCCGGTAATGGCCAAGTGCCGCATCGGGCATTTTGTCGAGGCTCAGATTCTGGAGGCCGCGGATATCGACTACATCGACGAATCCGAGGTGCTGTCTCCGGCCGATGATGTTTACCACATCAACAAGACAGCCTTCCGGGTGCCCTTTGTCTGCGGTGCCAGAAACCTGGGGGAGGCTCTCCGCAGAATCAGCGAGGGTGCTTCCATGATCAGAACCAAGGGAGAACCCGGCACCGGTGACGTTATTCAGGCAGTACGGCATCTCCGGAAAATCAATGCCGAAATAAGAAGGGTTACCACGCTTTCCGATGATGAGCTTTACGAGGAGTCCAAGAGCCTCGGGGTATCCCTGGAGCTCCTTTCCCTGGTGCGGCAGAACGGCAGACTCCCGGTGGTGAACTTCGGGGCCGGCGGTGTGGCCACACCCGCCGATGCCGCTCTTCTGATGCAGCTGGGCGCTGACGGCGTGTTTGTGGGATCCGGCATCTTCAAGTCCGGCGATCCGGAAAAGCGGGCCCGGGCCATAGTGGCGGCAGTAACCAATTACAGGGATCCGAAGATTCTGCTGGAGGTTTCCCGGGATCTGGGAGCCGCCATGGTGGGCATTAACGAGGACGAGATCAGCCTTATTATGGAAGAACGCGGCGTTTAAGGGTCCGGGGAGCTCCTCGCTGGTCCCCGGGGTTCCGGGGATTTCGGGAGAATATGAACGGAAGCTCGGGAAGACCGGAAGGGACAGAAATAACAGAAAGAAAAGGAGATAAAATGACCATAGGAGTGCTGGCTCTCCAGGGGGCCTTCAGAGAGCATGCTGCGGTTCTCGGGAGACTGGGGGTTCCGGTCCGGGAGGTTCGCAGAAAAGAGGATCTTCAGGGCATCCGGGGGATCGTGCTCCCCGGGGGCGAAAGCACGGTGCAGGGGAAGCTCCTTCGGGATTTCGGAATTCTGGAGCCTCTGAGAGATCTTATCTCCGGGGGACTTCCGGTGATGGGAACCTGTGCCGGACTTATTCTTCTGGCCCGGGAAATCGGCACGGGCGGTGAACGGCATCTGGGAACTCTTCCGGTGCGGGTGCTCCGGAACATTTACGGAAGACAGCTGGGAAGTTTTGTCAGCGAAGGCCGGGTGGGGAAACTCGAGAACTTTCGCGAGGTGTTTATCAGAGCACCGGGGATTACGGAGATTCTGGATCCGGAAACCGAGGTTCTTGCCGTTACCGGAGACCGCATCACCGGAGTGCGCTTTCGGAATCAGTTCGGCTTTGCCTTTCATCCGGAGCTTACCGATAATTTCGGACTGCACCTTATGTTTCTCCGGAGTGCCGGGCTTTTCCCGGAATCCGAAACCGCTCCGAACGTGAGACAGGCTGCATGATTCACCGGGGACGCAACCGAAATTTTCCGGCCGGGGGTATAATCTCCGGAGAACTGCGGGAGGGCGGCTTTTCGAATGTCTGAATCAGATGTCCGAAGAGTCCGGACAGCTTCCGGGATAACATCTGGAGATTGAGGATTTGCTATGCGGTATTCGGGAAAAGGTTTTTCAGGCGCGATTATGACACTGCTGGCTGCCGGTTTTCTGGCTTCGGGCTGTTCCGGCACCGAGGAGGTGGAAATGCTGGACTACAGCGGCGGAACCAATGTGGGGATGCCCAACCCCTTCACCAGCTACAATACGCTGGAGGAGGCGGAACAGGTCGTGGGATTTTCGGCGGGGCGGAGTTTTGTGCCCCCGGCAAACTGGAACAAGCCTCCTCTGGTGCAGGTGCTGGATTCCTATCCTGACCGTAAGAAGATGCTTCAGGTCATTTATGTGGATGACGCTCAGAGAAATCTTTATCTCCGGTATTCCCGGCAGTTTACCACCAGGGAAATGAACGGCGATTACAACTCCTATCCGGTGGAGAAGGATATTGACATTAACGGCCAGGATGTCCACGTCCGGGGCGATCGGAAGGGCTACTACACCGCCGAGTTCTTCTGCCGGGGTGTCTCCGTTACCGTGCTTTCGGACCTGCCTCTCGGGGAAAAGGATCTGGCCACAGTCTGCACCGCAAAGTAGCCCGGGCAGGTTCGGAAGCCGGGGGTATCCCGTCCGGACACGTTTTTGAAAACCGTCGGAACAGCCAGTTCCGGCGGTTTTAATATTTTCCGGCCCCGGGGACCGCGAATTCCGGATCCGGAATTAAGGCTTCGGAATCCGGTTCATGACAGCCGCACCCGGAAAAAAACCCGAAAACCCCCGGTCATTTTTTGTGATTTACATCAGACTCCGCCGAATTTTGGTTTAACCTTTGAGAATATTTTGGCTAACCTGTTTAGAAAACGTTTTCTTTTTTTTTCTCTCGGTGCAGGAGGTCTGTATGGCATATGGAAAATCTCCGGATGTTGAGGAGGAGTTTGAGTTCAACCTGATGGGGGATGACATTATCAGGGCCAAGGAAAAGGCCCTGGATCTCTGTCTTCGCATAAAGGAAACCAGTCCTCTGAATTTCAAGGAGTATACGGCTCTTCTCAAAAAGCTTTTGGGGTCCGTGGGAAACGGCATTTTCATCGAACCGCCCTTTAACTGCAGTAACGGCAAGAACATCCATGTGGGGGATGACTTTCTGGTCAGCAGCAATGTGACCATTTCCGATGAGGCGCCGGTATATATCGGAGACTACTGCATCATCGGTCCCAACACCCTGATTACCACCGTGTCGCACCCCCTGTCTCCGGCTCAGCGGCGGGAGCATGTAGCCACCGCGATTTCCATCAAAATCGGAAACGATGTCATGATCGGCGCCAATGTGGTGATTCTCCCGGGAGTGACAATCGGCAACAATGTCATCGTGGCGGCAGGGGCCGTGGTTACCAGGGACATTCCGGACAACTGCGTGGTGGGCGGGATTCCGGCCCGGATTATGAAAAATCTCCAGGATGACACCTGATCTTCGAAACCGGGATAGCACCCTGTTTTCTTACGGAGCTTCCGAAAGACACCTTCCGAATATGTAAAATTTACCCGGCAGCCGGCAAGTCCCCTCTGCCGGTTTTGGCGTGTCAGGAGAGCAGGGGACGGGGACTCCGGGGAGGAATCAGGAACGGAGTGTCCTCCGGGGCGTTTCTCCGTGCTCTTAATTCCGGTTTTGTCAGGGAATATCGGGAGTGTATGGTTTTGCGGTATGACAGTATTGTCATGAGATGCGGAGACGAGAGCCCCCCGTGAAAAGCCTTTTTTATGACCCGGGATATCCCGCAGGCGTGTTTTTCGGTTTTGGCCGGACAGGTGGTTACAATGCAAAGATTATTTCTGTTTTTAGTGCTTTTTCCGGGCCTTTTTCTGAGCCTGGCGGGATTTGCCATGGCCGAAAATCCCCTGGTTCTGGACAACCGGTCCGGCAGCAGCATCTGCAGCATCAGGATGTCTCCCGCGGGAGAGAACAGATGGACCGGAAACCTGGTGGGAGGGCTCGGAGAGTGTCTGTACTCAGGCAATTCCACCACCGTTCCGTGGAATCCCGCATGGAGCGAAACCGCGGAGTGGGATGTGGAGATTTCCTACGGTGACAGGGGAACCGTTGTCTATGAGGCGGATCTTGATCTCATCCCCGGAATGCGGGTGGTGGCGGATGCCGCTGATGTTTTTCAGGCCTTTCCCGCTGCCATTGACTGGGACAGTCTGCCCCGGATCAGCAATCTCGAAGATGCCATTCGGTACATAAGAGAGGTCACCGAGGAGGATATGCCGGATCATATCCCCATGTATTTCGTAAACGGCTTTTTTCCGAAATCCGAAGATTTGCTGACGGGAAGCATTATAACCTCCTGGAGTCATGACGAGCTTTACCGGAACGGCGGCACGACCCGCGTGGTATACAGCGTCAGATACTATCCGGGAGTCCGGGTGGCAAAGGCGTACCTCAGTGATGACCTTTCTGACCTTACCGAGGAGGAAATCAGGCTTTACAAAGCGGCCCTGCCCGTGGTCCGGGAGGCCCTGGCCATTCCCTCGGAGCTGGAAAGGGAGCTTTTTATCCATGACCGGGTTATCGCCACCGCCAGTTACCAGAAGGTGGAGTTTGACGGCAAAACCTTCGGGCAGCCGGAGCTCAGTGCCATCGGTGCTCTTTTGAACGGCCGGGCGAACTGTCAGGGGTATTCCGATGCCTTCAATATGCTGGGAAGAATGGCGGGCCTCAAAACCGGAATGTGGGGCGGGTATTTTGACGGCGGGGCTCACTCCTGGAACACCGTTGAAATTGACGGGGTGAATTACTTTGTTGACGTTACCAATGACGAGGTGGGAGCCATCTTTGACAATGTGAACTACTACACCTATGTTTATTTCAACGCCCCCCGGGAAATTATGGCTGCCCGTCATTCCTGGAACCGGGAGCTGGAGGCCGGCATGAAGTTCCGGGAAAGGATCGACAGCAATTACTTCTACAGAACCCCGGAGCATTTTGCCGGCGGCCGCAAATACTTCGGAGCGACCTACGACAGCGCCGCGGCCGGACTGGACGGAGTCATTTCCGGCTATCAGAAAGCCGGCAGATGGACCTACTGGCATGTCATGGTGCCGTATGATGACTACTTTTATAATGTTAACAACAGCATGAAGTATTTCATGAAGAGGTTTCCGGAGCACCGGCGCATTTCCATGAATATCAGAAGTCATGCCAGGTGGCCGTACATGTTCTACCTTATCGTGATTACCCCGCCCGAGTAACGGAGAACCGGAAAATCCGTGTATAATCAGGTGTCGTCCGGCACCATGTCGCTTCGGGTCTTTTATTTCAGGTTTTCCGGGAGTTCGGAACTGTCCCGGTCTTCATTTTTTTCAGGAATTTTTTATGAACGACACCCCTCCGATGCTCGAGCATCATGACTCCCTGCGCAGAAACTACTACGCCCGGCTTAATGCCGAGATCCCCGGTTTTGAGTTTACGGCGATTCCGATTCGGAACTTTCTTAAAAATATTATCGGCAAGGGGGAATTCTATATCAGAGCCGGTATCGAGTATCTTCCCGAGATCGTGAGATCCGGCCGCATCAAGGGAAGTCCGGAAACGGATCACACCACCCTTAACGGCGGCCCCACCGTCAGAAAGCAGTCCTGTCAGGCCATGTTTGGATGCGACATTGACAGGCTGAAGCCGGAGGATTATCCCAAATACGGCTATCTTTCCTGCGCGGATCCGGTGCGGAATCTTCTGGAAACCGACGAAATGTCCTATCAGTACGGCGGAGTGGTCTTCCGGCTTAAAAAGCAAAATTTCATGCACCGCACCACCATCACCGTGGGGGATTCCGTGAATATGGGAAGATGCTTCGGCCTGGTACCGGATCGGGTGGACGACATTCTTCCGGTATGCGTGTACGGCCTGGAGAACGGCAGCCGGAAGCTGATGGTGCCGTTCGGCGGTCCCGGGAACTGCTGGCATTATTTCGTCTCCAAAATCCTGAACGGCACTCTGACTGCTGACAACTTCAATCAGCTGGATGCCCTTCTGGGAGGAGACATTCCGGTTTTTGAATTCTTCGAGCTCCAGTTCCACGGCCCCATCAATCTTGCGGAGGACGTGGACAGTGTGGATATCTTTGACTTCAGGGAGAATGTGGAATCCGAAGAGGTCAGAGAGGCCGGCAGAAAGCTGGAGGCCATGGGGATTACCTTCCGGGCCTTTTCGGATTTTGAGGCGGCCTGCCATGCCATGCATCCCGGGGATGCCAAAGGTGAATGAGGTTCCCGGTGCCGCCGTGATTCGGGTACCGGGCGCTTTCAGACTATGAGACCGAACGCTGCCGGAGATTATGCTCCGGTGCGGGTCCAGACCAGGTATCCCAGAAGGGCGAGGTGCGCCGCCAGGGAAAGGTAGTTGGTGATCCGGAAGTAGATCTTTTCCCGGCTGGTTTTGTGATGAAAGAGATCGCTTCCGATAATGGCTCCCGGAGCACCGCCCAGTATCGCAAGGCCAAGAAGCCACTTTTCGGGAATCCGCCACCAGTTCTGTTTTGCTTTCAGCTTGTCCAGACCGTAGGCCAGAAAGGCGGTCAGATTGAGAATTCCGTACCACAGGATAAGAAAGGTAAGCATTTTTGCATTCTCCGACAAAAAGGGCGGTTTCCGGATAAAGGAGTTCCGTCTCTTAAAAACGGAGGGATTGTAATCTCCTTCCCCGGCGGTGGCAACACCGGAGCCCGGAATTTCACCGGTTTCAGAGGCCCCTGACACGCTGCCCGGACAACTGTGCCTGCCGCTTTCCGCCGGGGATTACGGTCTCTTTTTGCTGCTTTTCCGCTGACATCCTTTGTTTTTTTCCTTTCCTTTTCCTTTCCGGGAAAATTTTTTACCTGGGCGGAGCGGAATTCTTTGACATTTTTATAATCCTTAAAACCTCTGGGTTTAGTAGGTTTTAAAAGGTCGTAATCAGAAGAGATCTTTTACCATTGGATACCCCAAATTCGGAAGATTGTCTCGATTTCAGTAAAATCAGAAAGCCTTGTATTTCTGTTTTTCAGTTCTTTGCTTTTTATAAAATACCGTAAATTTGTATAAATAATCATAGATATCGGATACAGTATATGCCGGAACAGTTTTGTATTAATGTAAAACGTTTTCAGATGTTATGAGGGAGATTATTTAATCGTTTTCTGAATTTAACATTTTTTCTGAAAACCATTTCTATGTTTACATCACAGTTTTACAGAACTATAATGCATGGCCGTGAGCAGTGGTATCGTTGCTCCGGATAAATAATATAAACGGCTGTCAGACCGTGTTAAATAAAAAATAATTTAGTTATTATGAAGGAAACTGTCATGTTTAAGAAAATTGTACTTGCCGCAGCTGTGGCTGCTCTGGCCGGATCTGCAAATGCAGCCGTGGTTTATCAGTCCGAATCTGCCAAGCTTCAGGTGGGCGGACGTCTTGACGCTGCCATTAACAGTGTGGCACTCTCCGAGAGAGCAGCCGACAAGAAGGTGGAGCTGGTAGGCACCGCCCGTTTCAGAGTTGCTGCCGAATCCAATATTACCGACGGCATCAAGGCTCTGGGCTTCGGCGAGTGGCAGATCGGCGCCGAGACTTCTCATAACGATCAGTGGAATACCCGTTTTGCCTATGTGGGCTTCAAGACCGATGATTACGGTCAGCTGACCTTCGGTCAGAATCAGCCGGCAGCCGTAATTGCGCTCTCCGCCACCGACATCCTCATCGACTGGGGTGCCAAGGCCACCACCTCCTACGAGTATGCCGCCAAGGCCCGTCAGGAAGGTCTTATTGATTACCGTTACAAGAAGTCCTTTACCAATCAGGCCGTGAAGCTGGGTCTTTCCTATCAGACTGCCGGTCTTGCCACCGTGGATTCCGGCGTGTCCCTGGCCGGCGGCTACGAATACGGCGAGTACTTCCCGGTCGGGCTGAACCTGGCCTATGACTACTACCGGGTTTCCGCCACCGCTCCGGCAAATCTTGACGACAAGAATGTCCTCACCGTTTCCCTTACCGGCGGTGATCTGACTGCCGGCCTTTATGCCGCAGGTCTGTACCAGTATACCGATTACGAGCACAAGGCATCCGTTCACGGCTACGAGCTGGCTGCCGGCTACACCTGGGATTCCGGCGTGCAGTTCCTGGTGCTGTTTAACGAGAAGGTTCAGGACAATGCCGTAATTGTCAGCAACTTCGCAGGCGAGCTTTCCTACAAGTTCAACCCGAACTTCCGTGCCTATGTGGAAGCTGAAATCGGCGCCGGCAACATTGAAACCGTTAATCCTGCCACCGGAAAGAAGATCGGCTCCACCCATGAGAGGTCCGATGACAAGGTTGCTTTCCACCTGCAGTACAACTACTAAGCAGTGCTTACCCGGAGATAATCCCGAGGAAGGGGCTTCCGGATAATCCTGAAACCAGGCCTGTGCCAGTTCGGCACGGGCTTTCTTTTTTTGTGCCGGAGGAAATCCGGGCCCTGTTTTTGCGCGCTCCCAGGGGGCCGGTGGTTCGGGACAGCTTCTAAAACGTTACTAAAATTTAACTTTTTTTTTCGGAGCTCCTTTGCGTGCGGCGCCACGGAGTTTCCGGCATCCGGAAAAATCCCCGGTGTTATCTCTCAAAAACAAGGATATTTTTTAGATATTGTATCCGTTTTGGTGTATAATTCCTGCACTTCCGTTTCGGAACTGACAGAAGTTTAATAAGGCCGTTTTCATCCGGAGTTTTGCCGGGGCGGAGCGGGCACTGTCGGAAGCCGGACCGGATTCTAAACTGATTACGAGAGAATATAAATTCGAGAACTGATAAAATGAGAAGGGATTTTTCAGGAAACGGGATTGCCGGCGGCTCTGAATCCGGCTTCACTCTTATCGAGATGGTGGTGGTCATTGTTATTCTCGGCGTTCTTGCCGCCACTGCCGTTCCCAGGATGATGGACATTCAGAGTGAGGCTCGGATTGCCACGCTGCAGGGCTTTGAAGCGGCCGCAAAAAGCGGCAACAGCATGATTCATGCAAAGGCTCTTATCAACGGAATTGCCAATTACGACGAAAAGGGCGGTAACTATAACGGCAACTGCGATCCCACCATGGAGAATTATAACTGCATCAGGGTGGATGATGTTCTGGTACGCACCAAGAACAGATATATTGATCGCAATGATATTGCCCGCATTATCAGTACCAACATGAATCAGGCAGACATTAATAACGGAGTTTCCACCTCCTATAACACGGAATGCGAGAATGAAGCTTCCAAAAAGAAGGTCTGCAATACCGATTTCTGCCAGTGCCTCTACAAGTTTGACCCGAATGACAGGTGGCGCAGCGGCAAGAGCAACCGCTGTCAGGCGATTATTCCCCACGGCATTTCCTATACGGCCATTTCCCAGGACGGTACAAATGACGATACCAAGTGCTTTTTACTGTACTGCAGTGCCGATGAGTTAAACAACTATTCACCTACATATTACCTGTACACTGGCGGATGCTAGCATTGCTGCCGGAACAGGAGCCCCGGAACGGCGAAGCGGAGAGTGTCAGGCTTTCCGCTTCGCCGTTTCTTTCGGGGGCGGGGGAATGTAGTGGAAATGGAGGTGTCATGAGGCCGGGATTCGGAGTTCCCCCGTTTCGGTTCCGGGTGAAGCCTCCGGGTTTTACTGTAATCCGGCTTTGTAGGCTTTTTTCAGAAACAAAGCCCGTTTTATGCGATTTCCGCGGGGGCAGACAGACAGATTTTTCCCTGCGCTTCCCGGGCGGCAGCAGTCTTTTGTCCGGTTCAGACTTTTGTAACTTCTCATTTTATAACGCTTTTCGGGGTGCGGAGCCTGATTTTTGGTGATCGCATCTTATTCCGGGAGCCCGGTGGCCGGAGATGCAGCGGCATATTGTGAAGCAGCTCATTATTTCTCCGGAAAACAGTTTCATTCTTTTCATCTCAGTTGTGAAAGGGATGCGACATTGTTCAAAAAATATCAAGAATGTGTTTTTGTTCGCCTGAACATGTGATCCCGTCCGTTATTTTTTTCGCAATTTTTATACTCGTTTCTATCGTGCCTGTGCATATCCGGGCATTTCCATTGATTTTTTGTAACCTGACTCGTTGATTTTCATTCTCGGAGCATGATTACCATGATAATAAATTCATCACTTACCAGGCTTTCCGTGGCGCTTATCGCGGCTATGGGACTTTCCGCCTGCCATGATCACCATCACAACAGCAACAACAATGATGACGGCGAAGTCGCCGTTGAAGTTCAGGTGCTGGACGGCGCTCTCAAGGGAGCTTTGGTTTTTGCGGATCTGAATCGCAACTTCGAGCTGGATCGCGAGGAAGCCTATGTCAATACCGATGAAAAGGGCCGGGCCACGCTGTATATCCCCAAATCCTCGCTGAAGGATTCTGCCGGGAATGATATTAACAGCTTCAGGTTGTTTGCCCGGTCCGGAGAAGGGGACTCCGATTTTGTATACGGTTCCGAGACTCCGCTGACAGTTCCTGTGGTTCTGTCCCGCGAGATTTTTACCGCCAAGACATCCGGGCTTATTGCCGTTACTCCGTTCACAACGCTGACTGACATGACCCTGAATCCGGAGACCATCGACAGTGCCACCCCCGAATCCTACAATTCGATGCTGAATGAGATTGCCACTGTTTCCGGTGCCGGAAAGGCTGCCGTTACCGGCGGCTACAATGATTCCCCCACTGATGAAAACCTGCACGCCCTGGTAGCCGGCGAGCTTCTCACCAGAACCGGGCGCATTCCCGGCAGTCTCCGTGATCTCGAGGCGGTCTGGAACGGTTCTGTCGTTGGTATTTCACCTGTTGAAACAGCGGCATCCGTAAAGGATGACACCAATGCCATGGTGGCCACCCTGGAGGCCAATGCCAAAAAGGAAGGCCGGGACGTTACCGGTGATGACGTGGTAACCGCTCTTAAGAATTACAACCCGGATAACCCGGATAACCCGGATAACCCGGATAACCCGGATAACCCGGATAACCCGGATAACCCGGATAATCCGGACAATCCCGATAATCCGGACAACCCCGATAACCCGGATAATCCCGACAACCCGGATAATCCCGATAATCCGGATAACCCGGATAATCCGGACAATCCCGACAACCCGGATAACCCGGATAACCCGGATAACCCGGATAACCCGGATAACCCGGATAACCCGGATAACCCCGATAACCCCGATAACCCGGATAATCCTGATGGGCCCGTAGTCAATGAAACCTGGGTATGGGATGGCCGCCTGACTCTTGGCTATGTTCCTGATGTCAATGTCTGCTGGGATGCCAACTTTAACAGCGCCTGCGACGAAGCCGAAAACAGCATTGCCACTGCAGGCGACGGCACCTTCAGGCTGAGCTTCACCGATGAGCAGAAGGCCGCTATCGAGCAGCATGGCTACATGGATGTGGTTTCTTTGATTCCCAAGGGGAAGACCAACATCGTGCTGGGAGCTGTCGGCGTTGTTGCCGATGACGTGGTGGTAAGCAGCCGTGTTTACAAACCGGTATTCCGTGACTATCAGTCTACCGATGAAGTCACCTACACCGATGTGAATATCTACACCGCGCTCGCCGCTCTCACCTTCGGCGCTGATGAAACTCCGACGGCAGAGGAGATGGACGAGCGGCTTGCAAAGATTGCCGAAGCTCTGGGACTTGACCTTGAAACCGTAAAGAGCAACTACAACGGAGCTGATCCGGCCGCCACCACTCCTATGCAGGCCCGGGCGGTGATTTCCGATGAGGTGCTTCTGGAATACGGCATCATGCCCCGCAGCTATGAGGCCCTCAAGGCCATCAAGGATGCTCCGCTGGACATGGATACCCTGGCGGTCAACTTGAAGCACATCAAGGAAATTGTGGATCCTATCGTGACATCTCTTGCGGAAGAGATCATGGAGAATCCGCAGCCTGAAGCCATTCAGGAAACGGTTCAGGAACTGGTGGCCGCAGCTGGCTCCATGGCCGATACCTTTAACGACATGGCAGAAGGCAATGGCGACAACTACGCCTGCGCTCTTACCGAAGCCGGCACTGTGAAGTGCTGGGGTCAGGGCTCCTGGGGCAACCTGGGCAACGGCGCCTGGTATGAAAGCGTTCTTTCCGGAAATACTGTCAACGATGTGGCAGATACTGCGGTAAAGGTAAATCCCGAGAAGGTTTCCGGCGTTTACACCCATATTCCGCAGACGGTAGCCACGGCTGACGGCATGCCGCTTACCGGAGTTATCAAGGTAGCCACGGGCCATCACTATGCCTGCGCTGTTACCGTAGCCGGCGGCGTCTGGTGCTGGGGCGACAACTTCTTCGGTCAGGTGGGCAACGACAATATCGATGTTGATGATCCGTACGTTCCGGTAGCCACTCAGGTAGTGAAGGGCCGTCAGGATGTTGAGGGAGATTTCTTCGCCAACGCTGTGGATATCCATCTGGGCAAGTACAGTGCCTGTGCCCTTACCTCCGATCAGGAGCTCTGGTGCTGGGGTGACAATACCGTGCTTGAGCTGGGTGCCCGCTGGCCTGATGATGAGGTAAAGGATCCTTACAAGACGGTCTCTGATTTCTCCGATCTTCCGGAAGGACTGGAAATTGCCGCGGTGCCGCATCCGGTTCCGGTGCTGGATCATGTAACCGGCTTTTCAGCCGGCGATCAGTCAATCTGCGCGGTAACTGACGGAGAGGAAACTGTTCCCGAGGGAGCTCTCTCCAATGACGATGATATTTTCGGAATGAACAGCGCCAATAAGAGCAACGTCTACTGCTGGGGCGCGGATCCCGCTTCCCTGAGACAGGACGTGGCCACGCTGCTCCCGAGGAAGGAGGACGGTCGTGTGGATTACCAGGGCTCCGTAGACTTCCGCTCGAAGTACAACCTGATTGCGCATCAGCAGATGGCCTGGGGCTCCAATCCGGAAACTCCGTATCCGATGGATCCTGAAGCCGGCTGGACCTGCATCGACAGAACGCATGCTGATGGCAAGACCTACACCGACAAGGAGGACATTAAGAAGATTGCCGCCGCCCACTATAACAGCGAGCAGACCAATCATGATGCCAATTACAAGGATGTCTCCAATTACACTGACAAAAATGAAGACACTCATTTCGGGAAGCAGTGGTATTTTATCCATAATGGTTCGGCAGTTGGCTTCCCCCTGAACTTCACCGGCGTCAGGAATCTGAACAGCGCTACCCCCTACGGGTTATCCTCAGCTCCTGAAGCGGTCGGAAAAGCTCTCTGTCCGGACATGGAAGAGAAGGGAATCGACAACGCTACCTGCGATCTCAGCAATGTGAAGGCCACCGGCGTTCATGTGGGCCATGTTTATGATCCGCTGCCTCTGGGAGCCAAGCAGCTTACCTCGGATGCCGTGGGTAACCGCGATGGTCAGGTGGTGGTATCCTTCACCGTGCCCGGCAGTAACACCGTAAGTTTTGTTTCGGTGGGCAGCAGCGGCTTTAACAAGTCATTCCTGGAGTGCACCAGACAGGATGCTGACAGCGGCGAAGAAGTGAAGCAGTATGTGATGCTGCGGAATGCGACACGGCAGCTTGGCTATCCGTCTAACTTCAACGCAGGAGCCGAGGCCGGCTTCCAGCTCAAGGACTGCGTGCATACCCCTGATCAGGAGGGAGGCTCCTGGGACGACGAGTGCGAAGACGCGACCGCCATCAAGGGTTTTATGCCTACCAGCCAGAAGGTCAAAACCATGAAGTTCAAGTCGAAGGAAACCTCTTTGAAGGTTACCCTGAAGCGGAAGCCCACCGAGGGACATCCGAAGACCGGCGAATATACTGTGGTAAAGATGAGCCACAGCGATGCCAAGAAGGTCTGCCAGGAGAAGTACGATAAGAATAAGCAGCCGATGGAATTCTTAAAGTGCGTGGCAGCTCTCCGGGGCAATGTCAAGTACAAGGGCTATAACGGGTGTAGATAAAAAGGTTTGGTTTTTGGTGTTTACATCATCCACAATAGTGGGCAAAAACAGGCTTGACTACATCACTCGCCCACAGGCCACTTTCGACTTTGGATTTAATCGAT
>Ga0310695_10003732_pt1 | contig 29316 bp, 28 predicted proteins | sample RumenRJG_04DNA_FD_203882 | JGI IMG/M metagenome (GOLD analysis project Ga0310695, IMG submission 203882) | Bovine rumen microbial communities from Lethbridge, Alberta, Canada - RJG_04 (v2) (version 2) | ecosystem: Host-associated > Mammals > Digestive system > Stomach > Rumen | place: Canada...
TGTGATTTCTTAACGGTTTCAACTTTAGATTCCAGACATTTAAAGAATTAGGATTATGGATTTTTGGCTGATATTATTTATATTTGATTGGATTCTGTTCGTCATCATAGCAGGCACTGTTCTTTATATGGGTGTATTTGCTGTGGCTGCCCTCTTCCACAGCAAACCAGACATTCCTAAAGCAAAGAAGTTAAATCGCTTTGTGATATTGATCCCCGCATACAAGCAAGATAATGTCATAGAACAAACGGTTCTATCTGTTTTAAGTCAGGCCTATCCTCAACGAATGTTCGACGTAACCGTTATCTCTGACCATCAGGATGAGATTACAAATATGAAGTTAGCCCAGTATCCTATTACTCTGCTAACACCAAACTTTGAGGAAAGTACCAAGGCAAAATCATTACAATATGCTATTTTGAATCTCCCGGAATTCAAAATCTATGATGCTGTCGTTATCTTGGATGGAGACAATATCATTGATCAGGACTTCTTAGACCAAGTCAACAACGCTTTTGAAATTGCAGCAACCAAAGCTATACAGACACACCGTATATCCAAAAACAGAGATACGGCGGCAGCCCGAATGGATGCCATTTTTGAGGAAATCAATAACGCCATCTTCCGTCGAGGCCATATCTGTTGTGGTCTGTCAGCGGCTTTGGCGGGTTCAGGAACGGTCTTTGATTTCAATTGGTACAAGATCAATGTCATGCGTACCAAGACATCTGGTGAAGATAAAGAGCTGGAGGCTTTATTGATGCGTCAGGACATCTTTGTCGATTACTTTGATGACATCTATGTCTATGGCGAAAAGAAACGAACCACTTCGAAACTGAACGAACAACGAGGCCGTTGGGCTACCCAACAGTTCGCCAACCTGTTCCGAAATATCAGATTCTTGCCAGGAGCCATTTTCAGGAAGCAATACAACTTAGCGGATAAACTGATTCAATGGATGCTGGTGCCAAGAACCAATATGATTGGCATTATCATGATCATGAGCCTTGTGTTACCTTTCATATATCTGACAATGGCCATCAAATGGTGGATCTTAGGTTCTCTTGCTTTGTTCATCTTTGCTTTGGCTACACCTGACTATCTGGTAGATGAGATGTGGGATAAGACGTTCCTGCGTTCACCATTTGTCAGCTTATGGAAAATGTTTAGTATTAAAATTCATAGAAAATCATGATTTGGACGATTTTACATATAATAGAGATTACCCTATGGATAATTATCTCATTCTCAGTTTTTTATGTGGCATTCTTTGCCGTCATCTCCCTGTTCTATGAGAAAGAGGATCGTGTGGCGATTCATGCGCAAGCTTTATACCATCGGATGGGACGTTTCCTGATACTGTATCCAGCCTACAAAGAAGATAGGGTAATCATCAATGCGGTTGAACAGTTCCTCCTTCAGAAATATCCTGCAACCCATTATACGGTAGCCGTTATTTCTGACCACATGCAACCTGAGACCAATGAGAAATTGAGTAAATTACCTATTACGCTATTGACCCCAGCCTTTGAAAAAAGCTCTAAGGCCAAAGCTATGCAATATGCCATTAACGAGGTGGGGGGTGAATTTGACAATGTGGTGATTTTGGATGCAGACAATGTGGTACGGCCAGACTTTTTGGACCAGCTGAATGTCCTATGTTCCATTTATGATGCCATCCAATGTCACCGTTGTGCCAAGAATGCCAATAATGATGTAGCGGTTTTGGATGGTGCCAGCGAAGAGATTAACAACACTTTATTCCGTAAAGCCCACAATCGTCTGGGCTTATCTTCTGCATTGATCGGTTCTGGCATGTGCTTTAGCTATGAACTATTTAAGAAAAATGTTTTCCAACTCTCTACCGCTGGTGAGGACCGTGAGATGGAAGCCCTCCTACTCCACCAAGAAGTCTTTATCAAATATGCACCAGATATTCATGTCTTCGATGAAAAGGTCAGCAACCAGGACAACTTCCAGAAGCAACGTATGCGCTGGATGACAGCTCAGGTGCAGAGTCTCTTAAGTAATCTGCCAAAGATTCCGAAAGCCATTCTTCATGGAAAAGTAAACTTCATCGACAAGACCATCCAACAGGCTCTGATACCGCGTTCAATCTTAATTGTATTATTAGGTGGTATATCTGTCATCATGACCATTTTATTTCCCTCATGGTGTGAGAAATGGTGGATTCTCTTTGGCATTCTGGCATTATCATTGTTTATTGCAATTCCGGCGCCGTTGCGAGTCAGTTCCTTCGCAAAAGTCTTGGCAATCCCAGGACTGGTATTGCGAATGCTAAAGAATATCCTTCACATGGATCATAAAAACACAGACTTCATCCATACCGAACATACCACATGAGCGAACGGGTACATAGAAGTGTCATGAACATCAAAGTGGGAATGTTATTCTACATTCTCTCTTTGTTTCTCGCTTTCTTTTCCCGTAAGGTATTTCTGGATTGCCTCGGAGCAGAGTTTATCGGACTAACTGGTATGCTCATGAATATCATGAGTTTCCTGAGCGTTGCAGAATTGGGTATTGGTACTAGTATTGTCTATTTCCTCTACAAGCCATTACAAGAAGATAACCACGAGAAAATCAACGAGGTGATGTCGATGTTGGCATACCTTTATCGATGTATCGGTTTCATCATTGGAGGCATTGGTGTTATCGTTAGTCTATTCTTCCCCTGGTGGTTTAACCATCTATCTACTGGTCTGCCTTTAGTTTATTTTGCCTTCTATTCTTTCCTGGCAACATCCATGTCTGGCTACATATTCAATTATAAACAGTTATTAGTCAGTGCAAACCAAAAGCAATATATGGTAAATGCCTATTTCCAAACCATAGGTATTGTACAAAGCCTCACCCAAATTTTATTGGCATATTTTTATCGTAATCTGTATCTCTGGGTTGTTGTGGGTTTGATATTTACAATCATTGGCATCATTGTTTTCAATTATCGTATTAAGCAACTTTACCCGTGGCTTAACATAAACCTAAAGAAAGGACATGAAAATCTGAAGAATTATCCAGAAGTCCTTAGAAAGACGAGACAGGTATTTGTTCAAAAGATTAAAGATTTTATCCTCTATAAAAGCGACGAAATACTGGTTGGTGGCTTTGTTTCCGTTGTAACGGTTGCATTCTATGGCAACTATACCATCATTATCAACAAGTTCCTATATTTGGTAAATATATTATCCGATGGGTTAAGTGCTGGCGTTGGTAATCTATTAGCCGAGGGAAACGAGAAAAACATTATGAAGGTTTATTGGGAGATGACCGCAGCCAGATTCTTTATTTTGGGAATCATTATCTTTTCTCTTCTCATGTTTCTCCAACCGTTTATTGGCTGTTGGTTAGGGAAACAGTATCAAATGGAAGAAGTAATCGCTTATTTACTGATATTCAATCTCTTTATCAGATTGCAACCTGCTGCAGTCTATATTTTTATTGGAGCTTCAGGATTATACTCTGACGTTTGGGCAGCATGGGCTGAATTAATAATCAATCTTTCTGTCACATTATTACTCGCACCTACTTATGGTATCATTGGCATTCTACTCGGAAAGATTGTAAGTTTTTCTATAATCAGTTTCTTCTGGAAGCCTTATTATCTTTTTTCTCAAGGATTTCATAAAAGTGTGTGGAACTACTGGCGAGGCATGACAGCCTATTACGTTCTTTTTACAATATTTGCTGTTCTAGCGTTGTGGCTTAAGCATATGGTTATCGACATTTATGTCGATTCATTTGGGTCACTTATCGTGTGTAGTATTTTAACATACATTCCACTCGTATGTGCTTTTTTTGTTTTGTTGTTCCAGTTTACAACAGGCATGAAATATTTTGTGGCACGTAAACCCAGTATCTACAAGATTCTACAATCTATAACAATAAACACAAAAGCATGAAGACCATTGTTATCATATTCCCCTACTTCGGAAAACTACCCATACAATATAGGATGTGGCGAGCATCTGCTCTATACAATCCTACGGTAGATTTTATGTTTTTCACTGATGCTGATGTAGAGCCTGCAAATAACATTATTGTGCATAAAATGCAATTCTGCGATTTCCAGAAAATAGTCCAGAAATCATTTGATTTCACAATTACTCTTGACCGCCCATACAAACTATGCGAATATAAACAGGCATACGGTTTTATCCTTCAAGAATACATTAAAAATTATGATTTCTGGGGATTTGGTGACCTGGATCTAGTATATGGGGATCTACGTACTTTTATCACCGACGATGTCCTACAACACAAGTTCTTGTTGGGTTGGGGCCACTTGACGCTTATACGTAATGATGAAGATGGCATTACCTATTTTATGAAACAAGTGCCTGGTTATCAAAATTTCAAAGACGCTTTTACAACAAGCAAAATAACATACTTCGATGAATATGGCTACAAAGGGTGCAGCGACAAATGGCGTGATTGTCGACCTGATGACTGCTGGCAGGAATGGCCGTTTGACAATGCTTCTTTTCCTAAACATTCCTATCATATCAATAGCCTCACTCGTGGCTGGAAGAGAGTTATATTCGAGCATGTGGAAAACAAACTTTACGTGCTACGCTTTAATCATGGGCAATTGGAAAAGAAGGAGTCACTCTATGCCCATTTCCAACATAGAGGATTTATGAAAGACCGTGTCACCGACTTTAGTCATTTCCTTGTAATACCCAACGCCATCATCGATTACCCCAAGCATTTTGTCAATATCCGCCTTCGCTGGTACTGTCGCAAACGTTCCCTGATGACCAAATACTATCAGTGGAAAGACCGTATCTTGTGGAAATTAGGTATGAGTAAAATGAAATAGCCAAAGTAAAATGATCACTTACAAAAGGTCTAATCATAACCTGGGAGGCAATTGTATAAGTTTTCCTAGGTCCAAGTCCTGTTGATAAGACTCAAATGGACGCATTCCTCCCCAATCATAGAACGTAAATTCGCCAAAATACACCTTTCTATCAACTTGATAGAAATCAACTCTTACGAATGGTATATTCTCTGACAATTTTAAAGCTAAAGATTTCATTTCTTCAAAACACTCGGGCTTGGGAATTTCGAAATCTGACCTTGGAAAATTATGATTAATATTAACTGGCATATAATCCATATCGTAGAAACTCTCATAAACATCCCCAGATTTTACGGAACAATACATATATATTGGTTTTCCATTGAAACACCAAAATTTATAATCCCTGAGATTTTCACCAGTATGATCATTCATCAATTTCTCAGCTAAAACTCGTGGTTTTACGTTTTTATATACCCATTCCCTTGTCCACCAGAAGAAATTATGCTTTAGCGATTTTGAGATTATATCCTTTGCCTCAGAATAATCAAATGATTCTTTATTTCTACAAATACATATACCACCAGAATCGTGTGTACACTTTAAGATAAATTTATCAGGCAAATTGTTAAAGTCTATCTCATCAAAACTATCCCATACTCCATAACATGGAATTACATATTCTTCTCCAATAAGATCGGCTACATACTTTTTTACAGCAAACTTATCTACTAATGTTGAATATAATGGATTTCTATTATATAATTTCAACCAATTAAGTTTTTCGTTAAATGATTGTGGATTTGACAAATTCAGATTCCTATGAAATTTGTTTCGATATATCATTTTAAGCCATAAAGAATCTGGCCAATATTTATATGTATTATTTGCAAATCTCCAAAATAAATTGTGAATAAAGCGTCTCATATTTACTGCAATAATTATTTTTTCAAAATTAATAATAACATTTAAGATGGCCAAAATTACAAATAGAAATTGAACAAAATTAAATATTATTTTGTTTTTTTTTCTAACATAAAAGAAGGAGAACAAATTTTTAATCAGAATCTTTTGCCATTAGAGAAAGTTTATGTACCTTTGTACACGATAGTTGTTTCTTTTTAACTCATGTAAATATGAAGATAGCAATTTTGACTTGTGGTATGTTGCCCATTCCCGCCGTACAAGGAGGAGCCGTAGAAAACAAAATCGATTTTCTTCTAGAGTATAATGATAGGATGAAACTCCACGACATCACTGTATACAGTCCGTGGAACAAGGAAGCCTCCATGCATCCTGCCGTTTCTTCCGCAGTGAATCATTATATCTATATTGACGTCAGTAGTTTCAAGGCCAGAATTGCCAGGAAACTATATGGATATCTCCATTCGGGCGAATACTATAACTATTTCATAGAGTATTACTTTGAAAAGATTTATGCCCATCTAAAGAATCAGGACTATGATTGTTTTTATCTAGACAATTGTCCTGGGTACGTCTATAAGCTATCACAGCGAGGCTATAAAAACATTGTATTGCGCTTAGGCAACGACCTCCTTAACTCCACAACAAAACACAATGAACTAATATTCAATAATCTCAGTTTAATTCTGACTTGTTCAAACTATGTTAGAGAGAAAGTTGCAACTATCCGGCGTGACAAGAAGATACAGACTCTTTATAATGGTATTAACATCAATGTGTTCTCTTCAAAGATTGAACATCAGAAAAAACGAACAGATATGGGCCTATCCGAGGATGATTTTGTAATGTTTTTCAGCGGTCGCCTTAACAAGGACAAAGGTGTTTCTGAGTTGATTGATGCCATGCTTATACTTCAAGAAATTCCCAATATCAAACTGGTGATTATCGGCAGTCCATTCTTTGGTAACGTTGCTAATGAAGACAATTTTGTTAGAGGGCTTAAACAAAAGTCAAAAGACATCCAAGACCGAATTGTATTCACAGGATTCATTCCCAACTCTCAATTGCCTCAATACCTAAAAATATCCGATATTGCAGTCATTCCTTCCTTATGGGATGATCCATGTCCCAATACAGTACTTGAAGCCCAAGCAATGGGGTTACCTATAATCACAACTCGCCGTGGGGGTATACCAGAAGAAGTCACTGAAAAGAATGCCATCCTTCTTGAAACAGATGAAAATTTCGTAAATAATCTAGCCACTGCTATCTTGGACCTTTATGAACATCCCGAAAAGCGCCACCAAATGGCATCAGTAGCCCTTAAACGTGCAAATCTTTTCAGCAAAGAGAATTACATAAAGAATTTTTTCAATGCTATTAATAATCTATAGTACAAATCCCAACAAAAGTAAAAAAGAGTTCAATAATTATGAATGACAAGATTACCATTGGCATACCAATCTATCAAGTAAAGGAGTATGTGACAATATGCATGGAAAGTGTGCTATGTCAAACCTATGAAAACCTTGAAATTATAGCTGTAGACGATTGTGGTACCGATAAATCTGTATACCTTATAGAGCAATTACAGCGTTCACATCCACGTGGCAATCAAATCAACATTATACATCACTCAGAAAACAAGGGTGTATCAGAATGTCGTAACACTATTATTGAACACGCTAGCGGCAAGTACATATACTTTCTGGATTCTGATGATTATATAGAACCTAATGCCATTGAATTATTATATACAGCGGCAGAAGAAGCACAGAGTCAAGTCACATACGGTTCTTTTCGGTATGTTGATACATCTGGTAATAATTGCAAAACTGGTGGACAGTTACCTAATATGAAATTCCTAAAATCAGGAGAATTCCAGCACTACATTTGTAAAGACGTTAAGATGCATGTCAACATTGCTTCTTGGAACATTCTGTTCCTTTCACAATTCATTCGTGACAACCATTTGTGTTTTCACTTCAGAAAAACTGAAGATCTTGTGTTCTTCACTGATTTTTATCCTTTAGCTCTCCGTGTAGTATTTCTCTCCGACATTACTTATAATTACTTAATACGAGAGAATTCTCTCACCTCCAGACAATCACGTCAGATTATTCCTGCAAAAGAAATGGAAATCGGTTTCAATATTATTGAATATGTTACTTGTAATACCAAGAAACTAATTAAGACGGATTACTATGACGTCCATTGTGCAAAAGTCATGAAGCTTAAATTAAATATAATACTTGCATTCTTAAAACACCGTCACCAGATTACACCTCCCATTGCAAATGACCGATTACACCAAGTTATGTTGCATCCAGCGTCTTCCTTAGAAATTTTGAAGTTTAAACGGTACAAATTCCTGAATCTTGCATTCCTCATGTTTGGCCATCTGCCCATCAAGATAATGCTATCCATCTGTAGTATAATCGCTAAAAAAGGATGGGTATAAACTACTTCACTTCTGGAAGCTTTATCCTGTCTCCTATCATCCTTTGGAATTCCATGGTGAAATGATTGTTCATGCCAGAAAAGGCATAGAAGGTCATTTCACCGAAATAAATCTTTCCTTTCACATTATAAAGGTCTACTCGTACCTGAGGGAATCCCTGGGCAATCATCTCTGCAATCTCAATCATCTTCTCCAGATTTTTGGGGCAAGGCACATCTTTGTATTCTACACCAGGGTCAGCCAAATACTGTCGCAAAGGTGTCCAAGTATGAATATCATATAGGTCATAAACCGTCTTTCTACCTCCACTGCCACTTTCAAGATTACGATCATAACACACCATATCATATTGAGCCTTTCCATCAATACATCTGATTTTATGGTCAACTGTCGTTTCAGAAGAGAAGCACTCCGTATTATCCAATTCAATCAAACTCTCTGCCATTAAACGAGGCTTAATCAATGTATAATGAGGCTCACAAGAGGCATAGCCATACCTAACAGAAACACGCTTGTCAAGGAAATCAAGAATCTTCTTTTTGTCCACTTTACTCTTGTCACGTACAATAACTGTACTACCACAATCATGTGTACATTTAAGGACGAACTTATCAGGTAACTTGTCAAAATCGATGTCCTCAACCTTGTCCCATACGCCATAACATTCGGTAAGAATCTCCTTCAAGCCAAGTTCTTCAATATGTTTGCGCACTTCATACTTATCTGTAAATTTCGTCCACTTTGACGTATCAGTCATCACCTCCATCCACGTAACCTTCTCATTCAGTGTCTTAGGATTTTTCCATGGAAAGCGTTTTCTATAGAACCGATTCCATTTCATTTCTATAGCTTTCCTTGGATTCGTATCAATCAGATCATACCATTTGTCTGTATTTTCAACACAATGGATGAAATACAAAGCCTTTAAAGACCTGATAGGATGCAAAAAAGATTTTGCTCTGAGTCGAAATTTATATGAAAAGAGATTCATTTCTATATATGTTTTAATTAAGCGCAACCTCATCAGAAGTTGCGCTTAAATATTTATTTATCACTACTTACTTATTAGGTCTGAGATACCAATCCTGATTCGTCGTTCCACCAGAAATTGACCAATCTAAGAAACCTGGGAAGAACTGGTCTATAGAAATACTTTCATTCTCCCGCTTCAAAATGGTCTCTTCGAACGCACTGATGTCAGCTCCCTTTAGGTAGAAACCAAATGGATAATTGCCTTGACGTACAAAATACAATCCATTGGAAGGATTAGAGCGGTCATCTCCCTTACCGAAGTAACTGGTATTCATGTTAGCGGTAGGTGCTTCCATCGGAATGTGAACCTCCCAGTTCTGATTACCCTCTGTACGATAGATGAAGGGCTGGATTGAAGCCAAGTCTGCTGATGAACTTAATGGATTAGTGTAAGTAAGCTCGAGAATATAGGTCGTTCCAAGTTCACCAGTAAAGTCTTCTGTCAGATAGTAGATATTACCCTCAGTTTCAAAGGAAGCCACTTCTGTAACTGTTGATTCTGGTGCAATCTTCTTCATGGCTACCTTAGGCGTGACTTTCGTATTGAGCGTTAAAGCCAGACCACTGGTCAACTCCACATAATTCTGATAGGTGGTCAGATAGAAAGTTTCCTTAATGATCTTACACGTGTTATTAATCATCTTAAATTCTTTCTCATGCTTAACATTTACCACTGCGTCGTTGAGATCATAGTCTCCCTTGTTAGGCCACATATCCTCAAAGGCATAGACTCCATTCGTAGATGACTTTTGATTTGCGATTTCAGGCACAGGCGCAAATACACCTACAGGCTTAAGAGCAAAGATCAGATCATCGAAGTCCATATCATCCATTGCATCTTCAAATGAGATTAAAGTATAGGTATCACCATTTTCAGCCTTATAACTGAACTTCGCACCGCGGCTTTGGCCTTCCAGGTTAGGATATTTACCTTGATCACCCTTTAATTTCTTGCCATATGAGAGACCATCTGTCGTAGTACACCAACAATTATACTTCTTTCTACCATAATTTGATGCTCCCGTTAACCCCTTTGCATAAATGGCATAATCATTTCCCTGCATAGACCAAGCCTGAGTCTTCAACACAAAACCAATTCTTGTGCCTTTTGGGAAAACTGTTGTGGCACCAGTCTTATCATTATTGGCGATATTGGGATAATACATCAGTCGAACGACATCACCACGAAGAGTTCCAATATTTCCATTATATGTCTGCAAATTTCTCTTTACCGCATTGGCCCATTGTCCATCCTGAGTATTAGGGAATAGCATGATGATATTGATATCCTTAGGATCATTTGGCTTTTTATCATCAGTATAGTAGTAATAACCTAAAGAGGAATTCCAACATGTACTACCGCCAAGAAGGGTAAATGTTACCTCTGAATCTTTCTCCAGAAGCAAATCTGGATAAGAGCAATACTCTTCATTCATGGCACTTCCAGATACAAAGGCGGTGCCAACAGCAGCATACAAGCCCTCCATTTCTTCATCGCTGATTACTAATTTAGAGTCTGCTGTTGCCTTGTTAAGCAGATAGTCAGGACGACCAGAAGCAGAGTTCCATGTACCCAACCAGTTCTTCCAATCATTATACAATTTCTCGTCTGTAAGATTACCGTTATCATCAACAGTATTTGTCAGATTAAGCGCTGACAGATCATCTGTTGAGACACCAGGACCTTCTGCACGTGTGCCTCCACGGGCAGCAACCACCTGCTGATTTTCTGCAACAACAGAAGCAACACCATTCTTCACATCAGCCTCTAACAGCATCATACCAGTGAAGAAATTGCCTGTTGCAATATACAGATGCTGCGCATAGGCTGGCAATTCTACAACGGCATTGAATTTACCGTTTTCACCTGTATAGTCTTCATAGATCGGCTTGACATCCTCGTTCCACTGATCATCTGGAGCATCCTCAACTTCAATAAAAGGATTCTCGGTATAAACACCAAAGAAAACAGGTCCGTAAGTCTTAAATGCAGAATAATCTACATTAAGGTTTACGTTCTGGACGGTTGAAAAATCGAAAGAATTAGGAACTTCCCCTGGCATACTATCTCCGGGGTCAACAGACATCTGGTACTTAGATTTATCTACGCATCCTGCCATAGAAACAGCAAGGATAAGTCCCAAACAGATTTTTCCAAGATTTCTTCTTAAACTAACTAACCTAACCATATTCTAACTTTTTATGTATATTCCGCCGCAAATTTACAAATAAGAAATGAAATATGCAAGTATTTAGCTACTTCTTTCTCAAAAATGGCCATTTCTTGACTAAATAGCATTGAAAATCAGCTAAATATCAATGCATCAAATAGATAATCACAAAGAATGAGGCTATCCAGCCAAGGATGCAGAATTGGATGAAATGGTCTTTCACGAGGCTTTTCGTGGGGGAACCGCTGAGGCCATAGACGATCATGTTCTGCAGATAGCGCAATAAACCAAGTAGTGCCCAAGCACTGGTGAGATAGACATAACGGGTGCCCATACGCTGGATAACCTCAGGTGACATAGTGTACATGATGTAGCAAACCAGTGTGACAGAGGCGATGATGGCTGTGGCCTCATTAATAAAGGTCTTGTTATAGCCTGTTATCGAGACGCGAGGTTTGGTGCCCGTCTGTTCATAGATACGATAATCGTCGTTGCGCTTGGTGAAAGCTAGAAAAAGGGCCACAAGGAAAGTCATCATCACCAGCCAGTGGGAGATCCATATGTCTGTTGTCATACCGCCTGCCAACACACGCATCACGAAACCAACAGCGATAATCGACACATCCAAGATGGCAATCTGCTTCAGACGGATGCAATAGGCAAGGTTCATCAGCCAGTAACCCACCACTACCATAAATAAATAAGGTGTGTTGGGACTTTGAGCCATTGGTATGAGTGCCAAGGCACCAAGCATACTGAATATCATCATCGCGTAACCACCTTTGATAGACACTTTCCCAGACGCTATTGGGCGATGACATTTTTTCGGATGTTGACGATCCGCCTCCACATCCCTCAGATCATTGAAGCAATAGATACTGCTCGAAACCAGACAAAATGAGGCAAACACCACCAATGTGGGCCAGAAGAATTCTGGCTTCAACAGGTTATTGCTGAAGAAAATCGGTGCAAAGACAAACATGTTCTTCAGCCATTGCAGCGGGCGTAGCAGTCGGATGTACTCTATCATTGCGCTGCAAAGGTAGTGCAAATTGAGAGAAATACAAAATAAATCAAGATTTATTTTTGTTTCCGAACTTCAAGGCATAGCCTCAAAGATAGTGCAAAATCCATTCAATTTCTATTTGAATAATTTTCATTCAGATTTTTGTATTTCTCTATACATTCCTACATTTTCTTTGTATCTGTCTGTTTATCTGTTAATTAAACAATGTATAGAGGTGTAAATATCAAGTTTATCTATACATCTTTTAGGAACTACGCGTTGTTCATGACGTTTCTTCGGCTCATTCAGAAGTCATCTCCGAGGGAAAGATGACTTAGTTTTATAGGTGTTTCTAACTTCGAAACATTTTGTTTCTGCCTTTGAAACAAAGTGTTTCCATTATTGAAACAAATTGTTTTCATAACTAATATAAATAAGAAACATATTGATTAGCAGCAATTTAGTTCGCATTTTAAATCATTAATAGCCATTATCACATTCTATGATGTATAGCTTCTAAATGCATTCAAGCTCTATACATCATATAAATATAATATTTTCAATAAGATATAAGCATTATGTAGGAATGTATAGTGTTTTTTACTTTTAATCAGAGATAGAATTTACTTGATTCACATACTCTGGTGAATTATTGGAAAAGACAACAAAAACAGCTCTAATATTTGGAATTCTAACCAATTGTTTGTATTTTTGTCTCATCAAAGCAAATAACAATGATTGATACATTAAAATATATGAAGAGGATTCTTGTGTCGATTTTGCTCGCAATGGGCTTCGGCCTCTGTGTGTCAGCACAGGAGAAGGCGTACCAGTTGGTGTGGAGTGATGAGTTTGATGTTGAGGGTAAGCCTTCGACAGAGTGGAGCTATGAATCTAGCTTTGTGCGCAATGAGGAGTTGCAATGGTACCAGTCAGACAACGCATACGTCAAAGATGGATGTTTGGTGATTGAGGGGAGAAAAGAATGCTTCAACAATCCCCATTACGAGGCTGGCAGCAGCGATTGGCGCAAAAATCGTGAATTCATTCATTATACGTCGAGTTCGTTGACGACAATATTCAGCCAACAGTTCCTTTACGGACGTTTTGAAATCAGAGCCAAAATCCCTGTGGCTTCAGGTGCTTGGCCTGCCATCTGGTTGCAGGGCAACAAGTGGGAATGGCCCAATAATGGGGAAATTGACATCATGGAGTATTATATCAAGGATGGGCAACCTTCGATTCTTGCCAATGCCTGCTGGGGTTCGCCTGAGCAATGGAAGGGTGTTTGGGATTCAGCTGTCATACCCTTCGGCCATTTTACGGAGAAAGATCCATATTGGGCAGATAAGTTCCACATTTGGCGCATGGATTGGGACAAAGCGTTCATCCGTATCTATCTCGATAATGAGTTACTGAACGAAATCGACCTCTCGAGGACTCAAAATCAAGGTTGTGATGGAAACACGGAGAATCCCTTCGCCAACGATGTAGTAGGTTTTAAACATTACCTTCTCCTCAATCTCGCCATCGGCTCCAACGGTGGCAAGCCCGATGATTCCCAGTTCCCACTCCGTTATTATATCGATTATGTGAGGGTGTATCAGTAATGCGTGTGATCCTACTCTGACTCTCTCACAAACCTTTTTATTCGTTCGTCAATAATTCGCAAGTATTTCCTTTTCATCTTGTCATTCAGGAAACTATTTCCAACAAGTTTCGTGGTCAGCTCAGGAATAACCATATACTTGTCCAACACTCGCTTGATACGAGCATCGGTCAATCCTATTTGTGCACCAAATCGTTCAAAGTCTAAGCGGCATGGATGGCCTGTCCTGTCATATACATCGCTCTTTTCAATGTCTGGAGATAAGCCTCCGTCCAGTCCAAAATCATCACCAATCACATGCAGTCTTGTGTTCAGCAGGTCGTATGCAGGAGCAAGCCTGTAATCTCCACCTTGACGAATGACAGAGAAGTTCTTCAGATGGTCATCTCCATTAGCATAGATGTAATTGAACACTACGAGTTCGAAGAAACGTTCCATGTCAACCATCCATGCAGGAATAGTCTTACGGATACATTTCGCAATGTCCTCATAGCAGCCATTATATTTGAAATAGGTGCCGTCGGTCTGCTCATTTTGTCCAACAAGTGCTGCAAAATCCTCCATTTCCACCTTCGTTCCATCAGGTAGAATATCAAACCTTTTAGTAATATACACCGTCTGACCGTCTTTGGTAAAACAAAGTCCGTTCTCTGCAGTGACAATGCCATACACTTGCCGGGCAATCTGCATTGTCACATGCTCATTGGCGGGTATCTGTTTTCTTGTGGCAATGGTCTCGTCCCATGGGGCCGGCTTGATAATGTGCGTAGATCGCTCTGTGCTCTCTGCAATCCGGATGTTGTTGTGATCTATCAGTCCAGAGAACTTTTCCTGTACACCAGAGACGGATATGCGCTGCATGGCCCGAACAATCACGTCCGACTGTTTCAACTCATTGATATTGAAATCTAGGAACGGTGACACTCTCTTTCCGTCGAACAGTCGTTTCACTGCTTGCGGGCTGTAAGTGTTAAAACCTTCTGCCAATGTTGATGGACAATACTTGATTTCAATCATTCTCTACCTCCTTAAAATTAACGGAGCCTATCATATCAGTACCAACGGTAGCCATCAGCATACCGAAAAAATCTTTTTCGTCAATACGCTGTTCCCTGCAAATCACTTTCCTATTAGCTCCTTCGGGGAGTAAGTTTGTGAAAAACGGGAACAGATACTCTGCCTCATATGCCTCCTTCCTTTTGGGCAATGTCAGCGATACAGGAGGCAAGTCCGAGGCAAGATATGCCTCAATATAGACAAACGTATAGCCTTTGCCTGGATTTTGCTCCGTCAGCAATCCTGCCTTCACATCATTTACATATACTTCGAGTTGTCTCATAAGCTAAATTATTTGATTGACCTAATACGGAACTCCATTTCCAGTCCCAGCACCTCTAAGATTCGCATCACGGTTTTCATCGAGGGATTGCCTGCGCCTCGTTCAATATCCTTCACTGTAGCCAGGCTGATGCCTGCCATTTCCGCTAAGTCTATTTGGGAGATTCCCAAGACACTTCGACGCTCTTTGATCACTTCTCTTAGATTCATAAAAGTATATTATAATCAACTTTTTGCTGCAAAGATAAACATAATTTTCCTATTTTCCAAGAAAAGTCTAATAAAATATACTTTTCTGTTCATTTTTAACAAGATTCTCGTTCTTGGAGATTATCTATTTGTGAAAATCAACTCCAAATAGATAATGTCCAAGGAAAGGACAGAGGCGAATCACATAGCTAGCTAGCAAAGTCACACCTAAGATCAATAGGGATATACATAGAATAACGACAAATTCTATCACACTGTTACCAAAAGCATGTAACTGATCTGCATAAGTCATCAGAAATCGTGGTAGGAAGAAATAATGAAGCAGATATATATCTAAGGTGCGCGTTCCGACATACTGCAGAGGTTTAGATAAGTGAATCCGCTGAAGCCACGAAGCAGAGAGACGAAAGAAAAAGAACACCATCCACATGCCAGTGATTCCTCCAACATAGAATCTCAATATCTCAAAGATCAGATGATCCTTATGGGGTGTCGAGGCCACAAAGGCAAATACTGCCGTAATAACAAGTATAACAGCAGGTTTGTCCGTCCATCGAATAAATGCTTCGAAATGTCTTCTTACCCATGCGCCAATACAGAAAAAGAGGAAGTATCTCCACACAACCACACTCAAGAAGCCCAGCATGTTGATAGCATATATTTGCCAACCAACTGCTGAAGAAAGAATCACATGGTAATACCGAGCATAAATAAATGATCCTAACGCTATCAACAAAGCGACTCCGAAGTCCCATCTCCGACATAACCGCACGGCTAACATATAGAGGATGAAAAACTCAAATAGGACAAACGTAAACCAGTAACCACCTTTCAAGGCTCCCAATTGATGAAAGAACTCAGGTGGTGGAGCCAGCAAAAGGAGAAAAATAAATGTCGGCACTAACTGTACCATCATCTTTCGGCGGGCTACCATCCAAAACGGTTTTCGAGCCATCGTCTCAAACAGCCAACCGCTAATAAAGAAGAAACATGGCAGGCGAAACAGGAAAAACACCGCATTGAATCCCAACAAGGAATCGCCAAAACAGAAATGACAGATATGCGAATAGATGACGAGAATCATCGTGAATCCTCGCATCGCATCAATATATTCTATCCTCTGTTTTGCCATTATGTTTGCAAAGATACAGAATTATCTTCAATATCTTGGATATTTCGGAAGAATATTGTACTTTTGCCGTATGAAAGAGAGAATTAACTGGATTGATTGGGCTAAGGCATTGGCAGTATGCTGCGTGGTATTCTGCCATCTGCCGCAATCGCAGGATTGGTTCTACTATCGATACCTACAGGCTGATATCATTACCATTTTCTTCTTTATTTCCGGCTATCTGAAGAAAGATCATGGTAGCGACAAGGCCAACTGGCAGAAATACTGGCATAGCCTCATCCTACCCTACCTCCTCTATAATGCCATCGTCTATCCTTATTGGTTGGTTAAATTCTACATGCTCAATGGTGGTATGCAAGATCTCTTCCAAGCCATGCGCCCCATCTTTGGCGCCCTACTCTTCGAACATGAGAATGCTTTCTGCGAACCACTTAATGGTTCGCTATGGTATCTGCCTGCCATCCTCTTTATGCACATCACCATCGATCTGTGCAGAAAGACCAAGTATCAACATGTTATCATGATATCGCTCTGTATTCTCTCCGTCATTCTCTATGCAGCCAACAAATATTACTATTTTGCCCCCAATCTGACCCCTATGGGTATCCTCAGGCGCTTACCTTATTATTATATAGGCTACATCATGGGGCAGAAACAATTATTCAGAAGCACCAAGCCAATTCGTGATCTGATTGGATGCGTTCTCTGTCTGGGCATAAGTATTCTGTTTTTCCATTGGCATCTCCAGGCTTCCGAAGCAGGACAATACATCCTGCATATTGCCATCTTCTATCCTGTAAACATATGTTTTCTCTTTGGTGTACTCTATGGTTGCAAGGTGCTCAACAGTTGCAAATCCACAGTTATCACCAACCTCTCCATTGGTACATTAGTGATTATCGGACTTCATATCGTACCTATTACTGTTACAAATTATGTACTTGAAAATTTACTTCATTCTAATAATGCTATTAGCTACCATTGGTATGAAGCTTTACCTATAACAATCATGATAGTAGTAATCCTCTACCCTATTATTCCATTTGCAAAAAGACATGCCCAAGTACTTATTGGGAAAAAGACGTCTGCTCAAACAGCGTCTTCCACTGAGGCATGATTTGTTTTGCCTCAAATCTACGAGAAGATATAATTGCAGCCCTTCCCATCTGACGACGCAGGGTGCCATCTGACATCAATTGACAAAGTCTATCAGCAAAAGCCTGTTGATCATTTTTTTGAATCAGAAAACCATCATTTCCATCTGAAAGGATTGAAGAAGGACCAAAAGGGCAATTGTAAGCTACGACAGGCAATCCACAACTCATAGCCTCAGATATCACCAAACCAAAAGGCTCGAACAATGAAGTAGAAGCCAAGATAGAGCTCTCGCGATAAGCATCAAAGATACGGTCTGTTGGCTGATGGATATGGATATTCATATTGAGAGTATTAACAATATCCTCTATTTCCTGCAACTGTTCACCTTCGCCATAGATATCCAAATGCCAATCAGGAAACATCGGATAGACTTTTTGCCAGATCTTGAGCATTTCAATCGGACGTTTTTGATAATCCAAACGTCCTACCCAGATAACCCTCTTATTTTCCAATGATGATAATTGACCATCATTCAAATGAACCATATTGGGAATCACTTTCACATGAGGATGTATTTGATGCCAGTCTAACGCATCGCCCTCTGTCAAAGCCACCAACACCTGAGCTTTAGAAAAACTTCTACGATAGATATAATCAACATACTTGTTACGCAACCCTTTTTGTCCTAATATCCGCTGGCAAATAGAATGGGACTCTATCACCAACGGTATATTGCCTTTTAATTGTGTTACAATATTTATCTCAAGATAACTCGAAGTTGTACAAACGATAACATCAGGTTGTATTTTCTTTATTCGATTCGCTAATCGTTGTTTGAATAGCCGAGTTAATTTCCAACAGACTAACAAGCGTTTTAGTCCATGATACCTATACTGTTGATGCAAACGAATATTCAAGTCTTCCAAATGTACCAAAGGTTCTAAGAGATATGGTATTGGATGATTACCTTGCGCCGTTGTCAGCATATAGACATCATATCCATATTCAGAGGCAAGATAATTCATCTTATCTACCAAAATCCGTTCGATACCTCCCCAATAAGCCAAGGAATGAAAGACATATAGGATTCGCATCAACTCTGAAGACTTAGCCAAACATATTCAGGACCTTCTCAACAATCGGGCCCATATCATAATACTTGTACTCAGCTAACCTACCTCCAAAGATAACACTATCCTCCTTTTGGGCTAATGCCTCATATTGCTTATACAGATTGGTATTTTTCTCATCGTTGATGGGATAATAGGGTTCCATGCCGTCCGTCCATTCTACAGAGAACTCCCTACTAATCACTGTCTGCGGATTCTTATAGACGTCGTCAGCAAAAGACTCGAAATGCTTATGTTCGATAATCCTGGTATATGGAATCTCTGCATCCGTATAGTTGATCTGAGCCAATCCCTGATAATTGGGGGTATTCAGGACTTCGTTTTCAAATCTGACTGTGCGATATTCAAGTTTACCATATTGATAATTAAAGAATTCATCAATCTTTCCTGTAAAAACAATCTTATCCGCCATTGACTCGAATTCTTTTCTATTGGCAAAGAAATCCGTATCGACTTTCGTCTCGATTCCTGCCAACAATCCTTCTATGAGTTTATTATAGCCACCAATCGGAACGCCCTGATAAATATCATTAAAGTAATTATTATCATATACGAATCTTACAGGAAGACGCCTGATAATAAACGGAGGCAGTTCTGTACATTTACGTCCCCACTGTTTTTCCGTATAACCTTTAATAAGACGTTCGTAGATATCCCTGCCTACTAACGAAATGGCTTGTTCTTCTAAGTTAGTAGGTGTCTTTCCTTCCATCTCTTTCCTCTGCTCATTAATTTTATTCTGAGCTTCCTTTGGAGTAAGCACGCCCCACATCTGAGAGAAAGTGTTCATATTGAAAGGCAGATTATAGGCTTTCCCTTTATAAAAGGCAACAGGTGACTCCGTGAACCTGTTGAACTCCACGATGGAGTTAACGAAAGTCCAAACTTTCTTGTTTGAGGTATGAAAAATATGGGGGCCGTATTTATGAACATGGATACCTGAGACTTCCTCACAATACAGATTGCCTCCCAAGTTCGGACGCTTGTCAATAACCAGACAACGCTTACCCTGCTTATTTGCACAATGCGCAAAGACAGAACCAAACAAACCCGAACCAACTATTAAATAATCGTATTTCATACCCTTTAATCTTTTAAGTCAATAATAACTTGGATTTCGCTACAAAAGTACAAATATTACTGGCAAAAAGCAACTATTTTGGGAAGATTAACTAAGAATATAATAGTTTTGTTACAAAATAAGGGTTAAATTTGGCAGAAAAGAAAAAAATATGTACTTTTGCAAAATAAACAGGTTGTATTCTCAATAAATTAATGACTTATGGATTGGTACGAGAAATATCTTAGCATTTACGAGAAGCCATTCAGTGAGGTTCCTCAAGAGGTCATTGACCAAACTCATAATCAACTTACAGTTCTTCAAAGTGAAAACCCAATGATATCCATCATCATTGTTGCTTACAACGAAGAAAAGCATTTGCAAGCCTGTCTTTGGTCTTTGAGTGAAATCAAATGCAAGTATCCTGTTGAATTTATTGGAGTGGATAATGAATCCAAAGACAGAACTGCAGAGATCTATCAAAAATCAGGTATTCCCTACTATACCGAACATCAACATACTTGTGGTTATGCAAGGCAATGTGGTTTGAACCAAGCTAAAGGCAAATATGCCATGTGTATAGATTCTGATACAATCTACCCTCCCTATTATTTTGAGATCATGGTTGAGGAACTGATGAAGCCCGGTATTTCTGCCGTTGCTGCCATGTGGAGTTTCTATCCTAATGAAAATCATTCTAAGCTTCAACTAAAGATGTATGAGTTCTGCCGTGATATTTTCATACGGATTCAAACCATCAATCGTCCAGAACTCAGCGTGAGAGGTTTAGCGTTTGGTTATGAAACGGCTAATGCGATGAAAGAAGGGTATCGAGTTGAATTGCTTCGTGGTGAAGATGGATCAATGGCATTAGCCATGAAAAAATATGGAAAGATTAAATTCGTATATGACCGTCGGTGCCGTGTGATTACTGGATATGGTTCACTAAAAGAAAAATCTCTTATGGCAGCCATATGGAATCGCTTTAAATTCTATGGAATTTCCAAACTTTTTTATAAGACAGATCATTATAAAGATGCCGAAGACAATTTTCTTAAAAACAAAAGTTAACAGCTAATAAGTTTTCAATACAGGTACGATGCCATCATGATGGCATCGTTTTATTTTGGGTCTATTACATTTATAGGTTTATGAATACAATAATTAAAACCTATATATTTAACGAATAGCCATATTAACATAACAGACAAAGAAGAAGGCAACTTACTAAGCATCCATGTAAACAGATTCTGTTTTCGTGCTTGTTTTGCCTTAAGAATCTCGCTCAAAGACATAGGATGCCACATAATATGATGGATTTCAGAGTCTGTATAAGGGGGAACAATATCCTTTCTGCGTTTGACTATCTCATATGCAAAAGAAAAGTCATACATCATAATCTTAGCACAGCGTTTAGCATAATAAGGACGTTCTTTTAATTCCGTGCGATGCTTTGCCGTATCAAGGGCAGCGATAGACTTATCCATCTGTTCACGAGAAATCAGTTTTTTACGTTTTTCTTTGAATACTTTTTCCTCTATAAAATACTGATATGTTACATTGGGCAATAATACGACACGAGTCACATAGGTTGGCAAATCTACTGTAAAAGTAAAGTCTTCACCATATCCATGACCTACAGGTGTTACGCGCAAATGATTTTTCCTTATTATATCTAAAGAAATCAAATAATTCCAATTCATTCCTTGGACTCCAACATGATATGCATAAGTCGCATATTCATCTGGTTCTGTAAATACTCGGAATGGATATGGATATTGAACAGTACGTCTCTTGTCTTCATTTTCATACAAACGTTCGTAACTACCATATACGAGTTCTGCTGAATATTTAATTGCAGTATTATATAATAATTCAATTGCATCAGGTGTTATTATATCGTCTGCATCCAGAGAATAGAAAAACCTACCATGTGCCTCGTCTATCATACGATTTCGAGCTGCCCCAATACCCATATTATGAGGCTGACGCACTATACGAATATCTTTGCCCCGTGAATGATTCTGTTGGTACTCTTTGACAATATCAATTGAAGAGTCATTACCACAATCATCACAGATGAGGTATTCAATACTCTGGAACGTCTGAGCCAGAGCAGAATCCATTGTCTGACGAATGTACTTTTCTACATTATAGACAGGAATTCCTATAGTTACCTCATAAGTCATTATTTCAAATTTTATATCACTTTTTTATATTTTCCTACTACATAGATTGTCATCATAAAAAGAGGAACAGGTAAGTGAGCAATTAGCCAAAGAATAATATTACTATTTCTTTTATATCTAAATTTCAAAATATTACTGAGTTTTAAGGGATACTGCATCTTCTGATGTAATTCTATATTTGAAATACCAGGAGATATCTTTTTGCGATACTTCAGAATATAACAGATCATATAAAAGCAATTCATCTGAGCAACATAGCAATAGCCAGGAACAAATGCTTTATTATATAGTCTCCTACATTGTGACCTAAGATAATCAATGATTGCAAAATTATCTAAGATTTCCTGTCGAGAAAAGATATCCCGATTTTGATAATTTGAAAGGGAATGAGGATGGCACAAATAATGATATGTGATATTGGGCAAAAGAAATGCTTTATTTGCATTCGTAATCACATCATAGGTAAATGCCATGTCTTCCCAAAAACAAGCATTAAGAAATCGAGTATTATTCCTTCTAAGAAAATCTAAATCATAAAGGCAGTTACATACTGATACCTGAAAGTAGCCATATTGGTCAAAAACATATTTGGCGAATTGATCATTGGAGTCAAAAAATAAAGAAGGATATTGAAATACCTGTTTTGCCTTGTTATTCAAAATGTCACTTTTTTCATAAGAAGCATAAACAACATCGCATTGGTTTTTCTTCATTGTATCCAATAGAAGAGTTATCGCGTTGGGTTCTATCAAATCATCAGAATCCAAGAAATACAGATATTGCCCTTGGGCCTGTTCCAATATGATATTACGTGTTTTGCCAATACCAAGATTTTTCTCGTTATAGATGATACGGATATCTTTGCCTCTTGGATGTTCTTTCTGGAAACGCTCAACAATATGAATCGTTCCATCATTACCACAATCATCAACAATCAGATATTCAATACTATCGAAAGTCTGATTAAGAGCAGACTCCATTGTTTTCCCAATGTAGTCAACAGCCTTATATGCTGGTATTCCTATGGTAACTTCATAATTCATTCTTCTATAAAGCATCAAATAAGGTTCTCCACTTCTCAGCTATCTTTTCTATACTAAAGCGCTGAACATTTTCAATGGCTTTAGTTGCCATCTTGCTGCGCATCTCTGGATGCTGAATCATCCAAATAATAGCATCGGCCAGTTTTTCCACATTACCATTTTCAACCAAGAGACCATCCTCTCCATCATGGATGATAGCTCGTGGTCCCCATGGGCAATCAAAAGAGACCACAGGAAGTCCACATGACATAGCCTCAGTAATTACAAGTCCAAAGCCCTCAAACTTAGAAGAGCAGACAGCCAAAGAACTTTTTTCAAATTCATCTTGAATATTTGAAGAACGTCCATGAAGAATACAACGATGACGATCCATATTCAAAGAACTTATCATCTCCTCATATTGTGACCGATCTCCTTCACCAAATACCTCCAATCGCCAATCTGCAATGCTATTTTGGACAATGAGCCATGCTTTCAGTAAGAGATCGTAGCCTTTTTCATGACAATATCTTCCAACTGCAATGACACGCTTTTCTGTGAGTTTGCTTATATTTTGCGGAATGAAAGAAAGCGGGTTAGGAATGACACACACGTTATCAAGCTCCACCCAAGCTTCTTTATCTTTTTCTGTTAACACAACAAAGCGATCTAGCCTTTTAAGTTTATTGGTTAAATCATTCATCCATATTTTTGCAAAAAATCGCTTGATAAAGTTGTCATCTTTGGAGTCAAAATTGCGAAAGTTTGCACGATTAATATGAATTTCACCAATTTTCTTGCTTCCGTCCTTAATATCATTAATAAAATTAATCTCACGACGCAACATACTGACAGTGATATCTGGACGAATACGCATAAGTTCATTTTTCAGCATCTTCTTATAGAGGTACTGTTTCTTCAAATATACGACAATCTTTTTTACAAATGAGCATATCCACAATTCCTCAAAACCGATATTCAAATTAACAACCTTCACTTTTTCAGAAAGCGGATAAAAAAGAGGTTTACCTTCTCCATCTGTCAATATGATGGTAATATCATAGCCAAAATGTTCTGCAAAATAGTTTGCCTTCAACGTCAAGACACGTTCCATCCCACCAGCAAAATACAATGCAGGAGTGCAATAGACGATTCTGTATTGTTTTGAAGCCATATAATACCTATTTTTATTGGGGCAAAAATACTAAAAATAGTCGGAAACAGCAAATAATTCGGTAATTTTTGTTATCTTTGTGGCAAAATTTGGTTCAAAATGGTTAAAGTTAGTGTCATATTACCTGTTTATAATGTCGCACCTTATTTAGATGAGACCTTTGGATCATTGTTAAATCAATCGCTGAAAGAAATTGAAATTATTGCTGTGAATGATGGTTCAACCGATCATAGTGAAGCAATTATCAGAAAGTATATGCAACAGGATTCACGGATTAGTTATTTTTACCAAGAGAACCAAGGCCAGTCTGTAGCCAGGAATCTAGCACTTCAACACGCTATAGGAGATTATATATACATGATGGATTCTGATGATGTCTTAGGCGATCCTAATGCATTACAAATCTATTATGAATATGCAGAAAAGAATAAAGCGGATTTTATCTTTTTTGACGGGGATACATTCTCTGAAGATAATGCCAACCGCACAACATGGAACACCAAACGGACTCATCTTGTAGAAGAAAACAAGCCCTATGAAGGAGAATTTCTTCTCAACTTAATGTTAGATAAAAGGGTTCACAACTGTGTTGTATGGTTATTATTGATTGATCGAAACTACCTGAATCATATAGGACTTGAATTCTATCCTGGAATCATTCATGAAGACGAACTGTTTACAACTATATTAACGCTACAAAGCCATTCCATTTATTGTTTAAAGCAGTCGTTTATTAAACATCGTATCAGATCTGCATCAACAATGGGTTTGCGATATACAAAAAGGAACATGAATTGCTATCTTACCGTTATTGATGAGCTATTTAATTTTCAGAATTCCCCAATCATCAGAAAATTTGCAAAATATACATTAAGCAAAGTTTTCTACACTGGGCATCAGATTCCTTTTACTGAAAAGCCATGTGTCTTTTGGAGAGCTGTGAAGTCTGGATATCTTAAATATATTGGTTGGAAGTCATCGCTTGTATTCTGGCTTAAATAACAACTACGCCTCATCAAGCACTTTCTGCATCAGAATTTTCCAAGAGAGGTTTTCTACTGTCTTCCGAATCTCCTCTGGCCGAAAATGATGATGATCGATAAAATCCAAAATCTGTTGGACATCTATTGGAGACTCATCTGGAGTAGCCTTGATAACATAAGGCTGATGATCAAAGTCACTATCCTGTTCGCTATAGATAAAAGGTATGCCACGAGTAGCATACTCACGGTTCTTTAAAGTCTTGATAACGGTTATACCACTACGATGTCTTGCCAAACTGCCTATAGCGAAACAGCTCCGATTGAACACTTCATCCAACGCATCGCCAAATAATTGACCATGGAAAATAATCTTATCCTGAATACCATATTTATCTATGATGGCCTGCAAACCTGGATGGAAAGCATTTGCCTTATATCGTTCTTTAGGATGAACACCTCCTACAATATGGAAAAAGACCTGGCGCGGATTGGGCGTATTCTGATAATATTCTCCCAAACCAGCAATCAAGCGATCATAGCCATGCCATGTATGAACTTCTGCTACACCGACCAAATGAATGGAACCATCTGAGGGTATCTGATACTGATGAATCGGAATACTATCAAAATCGACCCCATTGCTGATGCGAATCGTGCGCTGTCCGAATATACGCTCCTCATCGGAGAAAGTCACAATGCCTGCCATCTCTTTTGAAAGTTGATGGCGAAAAAGCTGATCGATTTTCAACTCTAACTTTTTATTCCATGGAAGGTACGAGAATTCCTGATCATACGGATAGGTCGGTATTTCCATTACAATCTTGATACCTAACCGTCTCAACTTCTTAAAGAAACCAACCAATATAGGATTGGCATTCTGGTAGCTACGGGCATAGAAAAATTGAATGCCGTTGAGTTTGCAATAATCATAAATACAATCGTAATCTAATCGCTGACGAAGGGCTGCCAGTTTTCCAATTCCATAGTCACGAATAACTTGATCATCAATAAATCTGCAGCGATGACCTCTATCATCAAATCCATAAGTACATAAGTGAACCTCGTGACCATTTTCACGAAGTCCCTTCACCTGATAGCGGATCTTTTTGGTGATACCACTTGCCTCAGAGAAACCATGATAAACCAAGAAAAGTATCTTCATCTACTAATATTCTCTCGTTATAGATTCGATAATTTCAATTTTTTGTGCAAAAATAGGAAAAAATTTGGAATTACACAAAATAATTCCTATTTTTGTAATCTGAAAAGAAAAAAATCATGGATAGTGAACAAGTCAGGGAAAAGTTTAAAGGCAATCCGAAGCTGAAGAAACTGGTAGATTGGCTGATTATGAACCAGGTGGAGACAAGGCCTCGCTGGTATGTTAGGTTATTGGCACCCTTGTATCAGCATCGGGGGAAGCACAGCGTGATCCATCGTTCTGTAAGGATGGACACACCACCCTATCGTCAGTTCAGACTTGGAGACTACTCCGTGGTAGAGTCTTTCGCCTGTATCAATAATGCCGTAGGTGATGTGATTATAGGCGATCATACCAGAATCGGGCTGCATAATACGATTATCGGCCCTGTCACCATTGGCAGCCATGTAAACCTGGCACAAGGCATCACGGTGACTGCACTCAATCACAATTTTGAGGATACCAATAAACGTATTGACGAACAAGGCGTCAGTACGACATCCGTTACTATCGGAGATGATGTCTGGATTGGGGCTAATGCCGTGATCCTACCTGGTGTTCACATCGGCAACCATTGTGTGGTGGCTGCGGGTGCTGTCGTTACAAAGGATGTGCCAGCTCATTCACTCGTGGCTGGTGTTCCTGCTAAAATCATCAAACAGCTATGAGAATAGGAATTGAAGCACAACGCATTTTCCGGAAAAACAAACACGGAATGGATTATGTGGTTCTTGAGGAAATCAAAGAATTACAGAAGTCTGATACCAGAAATGAATATTTCGTTTTTGTGGCACCAGGTGAAGACCGTTGTCTTCAAGACAGCAAGAATGTGCATATCATACAGATTGGGAGCAACTTCTATCCGCTCTGGGAACAGTTCTCTTTACCACGAGCTGTCAACCAATTGAATCTTGATATGCTTCATTGCACCAGCAACACGGCACCGATCCGTTGCAAGATTCCATTGATACTCACGCTGCATGACATTATTTTCTTGGAACCAAGAGACAAATCCAACAAGTCATTCTATCAGAATATGGGTTGGCGTTACAGAAGATTCGTCGTACCCAGAATTCTGAAGAAGTGTAAGCGTATTATCACCGTTTCAGATTTTGAATTCAATAACATCATTACCAAACTCCAGATTCCTGAGGAGAAGATGGTGATGATCTATAATGGCTATAATCAATGGTTCAAACCTGTTGAGGATACTGAGTTGATTTACCAGCAATACATCGAGGAGCCTGGCTATTTCTTCTTCCTTGGCAATACGGATCCTAAGAAGAATACGGAACGGACACTGATTGCCTACTCAAAGTATCTGAAGCTGTCGGATGTGAAAAGGAAACTACTGATGGCTGATTTAGACAAAGGGTATCTTGAAGAGATCATCAACAGAAATGATATTGGAAACATCAGAGATCATATCGTCATACCTGGTTATATCAAGAATGCCGATCTGCCGTATATCTACAACAACGCTTTTGCTTTCCTCTATACTTCACTAAGAGAAAGTTTCGGTATTCCATTATTGGAAGCAATGGCTTGTGGAACGCCAGTCATCACATCCAACACCTCATCTATGCCTGAAATTGGAGGCCCCGAGGTCATCATGGTGAATCCACAGAATGTCCAAGAGATTACCGAGAAAATGCTCCTGTTAGAAAAAGACGAGGCGCTGTATCAGAAACAGAAAGAAATAGGCATCATCAGAGCCCAGCAATTCTCATGGAAATATACAGCCGAACAGTTGCTAACGGTCTATGAAGATGTGTATAGACAAAGAGATTAGCTGAACAAATCCAAAGAGAGGTCTTTCGAAGGCTTCTCTTCTTTTTCTTCGATTGTATGTTCTTCCCTGAACTCAATCATCAGCTGGCGGGCATCGGAATTATTCTGCGTATTCAACCGATAATAGCCTCGACGGTCCATACTCTCAATCAGGGAGGAAGGAGATTTGGAGTTTTTCAGAAGATACTGTTGGACATAAGTACGGATCTCCTCCAGATTCGGCATAAAGAATAAAGAGGCATTCTTATTAAACACATGCTTGGACAGCAGCTGAACGCTGATGCCCCTTTCCCCCACATCGGTAAGAATCTCCAGTATCTGTCTGTCGTAAGTCATCCGATTAAAAAAGGTCGGTAAAAAAGATTACCGACCTTCTTCTATCATTCGTTAAATTGTCTTATGCCAATGTAACTTTCTCTCCGTCGTTAACGAGCTTGCCCTCCTTGAAGAGCCAGCCGAGACCGAGCAGAGTCTCCTCCTCTGAAATCTTAGCAGCCTTAGCAATCTCCTTAACGGTGAGAGCCTTACCTGCTGCTGCAAGTGCCTGATAAACATCACCAGCCTTGAAACCTGCGTTCTCAGCGTTTACTGTGAATACTGACTTCGCAGCTGCCTTAGGAGCAGCGGTCTTCTTTGTTGTAGTCTTCTTAGCTGCGGCTGCCTTTGTCTCAGTAGCCTTCTTAGCTGTTGCTTTCTTTTCTGCCATAATTCTTTTAAATGTTAATCCGTTATTCTGAAGTTTTACTTCTCTTAATCTTTTCGCGTGCAAAAGTAGCACTATTTATTCAGACAACTTATTGATATTTAAGTATTTTTGGCAAAAAGTAAATTATTCTTGATGTAAGTCAATACGCAACTGAAGCTCTTCCAGCTGTTTCGGGTCTAACTCACCAGGTGCATCCAACATCACATCGCGACCACTATTATTCTTCGGGAAGGCGATACAATCACGAATGCTGT